>Ga0226835_1000243_pt1 | contig 83668 bp, 84 predicted proteins | sample LAC_MetaG_1_FD_163627 | JGI IMG/M metagenome (GOLD analysis project Ga0226835, IMG submission 163627) | Anaerobic ammonium oxidizing microbial communities from anammox membrane bioreactor (MBR) in UC Berkley, California, United States -... | ecosystem: Engineered > Bioreactor > Anaerobic >... | reverse complement strand
GGGCAGCTCGTCGACCGGCACCGAGTCGCGCTGGATGATGCCGCGCTGGCCGATCTCGTTGCCGTAGCGGTCGAGGAAGGTGACGGCGTAGTCGCCCTGGCTGCGCCAGTCCTTGGCCGTTTCCTCGAAGGCGGGAAGGGCCAGCGCCAGAAGCACGATGGAGCCGGCCGTGCCCATGGTGAAGCCTTCGCTGGCGAGCTCGACCAGGCCGCGCCGCCAGCCCGAGACGCGGAAGCGCCGGAAGAAGATGGTGAGGTTCTCCCACGCCTCGCGCGCGCGGAAGCCGGCTTCGTAGAGCGTGGAATCGATCCAGGCGTCGACAGCCAGAAGCCATGTCGCGCGAGGAACCCTGGATTTGCGTTTCCGGAACGGATTGAACATCGCGCCTTGCGCCCACGCCGCCGACATGCCTGCGACCCCGGGACCAGCCTCCAGCCGCAACGGGGCGGATTGAGGGCAGGCGCGCGGGCCGCTGTCGAGGTGTTCTTGCTCATTTCCGCATCGCCGACAAGGCGCGGGCGGTAAATCGCCGGTGATCAGGCGCAAAAAAGATAGGAATATTTTCCTAATTATATACTTGACAAAGCATGCCCGTTTTCCGATAATTGGATAACGGAGCGACCAACCATGAAACTCGACAGCCCGATCTTCCAAAACGCTGATAAAGCCCGCGAGCATCTTGAAGCGCAGCGCTGGCCGCATGGTCCGAACTGCCCGCACTGCGGCAATGCCAACAGCGATCGCATCACGAAGATGGAAGGCAAGGCGCATCGCCCCGGCCTCTACAACTGCATGGAGTGCCGCCAGCAGTTTTCCGTGACTGTTGGAACCGTGTTCGAGCGCTCCAAGATTGCTCTGAACAAGTGGCTGCTTGCGACCTTCCTGCTTACCTCGTCCAAGAAGGGCATGAGCGCTCACCAGTTGCACCGCATGCTCGGCGTTACCTACAAGACCGCTTGGTTCATGGCGCACCGCATCCGTGAGGCCATGAAAGAGGACGTTTCCTCGTCTGGTCCCATCGGCGGTGAAGGCAAGACCGTCGAGGCCGATGAAACCTACATTGGCAAGCGTGAAACGCCCCGCAATTCAAAGCGCCCGCGCAAAGACCCCTACACCAAGTCCGGCAGGTCGGGCGGCGCACAGAAGCGCATCGTCGTTGGCCTCGTCGAGCGTGGCGGCAAGGCTCGCATGTTCCATCTGAACGACGCGACCAAGGAAACCGTGCGCGACGTGCTGGTGCGCAACGTGGACCGTTCCTCGACGCTCTACACCGACGAAAGCCGCCTCTACACCGAGACGGGTAAGGAATACGACACGCACCGCACCGTGAAGCATTCGGCCAAGGAATATGCCCGTCGCGAGGGCGACGTGGTTGTTCACTCCAATACGATTGAGAACGTCTTTTCTGTGTTTAAGCGCGGCATGATCGGCGTCTATCAGCATTGCGGCGAAGCCCATCTGCATCGCTACCTTGCCGAATTCGACTTCCGCTATAATCGCCGCGCTGCGCTCAAGATCAGCGACACGGAGCGCCACGATCAATTGCTTGCTATGATCGAAGGCAAGCGCCTCACCTATCGGCGGGTTGGTGAGGCCGCGAACGCTTAAGCAGAAGGCGCGAAGGCTTATAGCCATTAGGAAACGTCGTAAGAGCTAGCCGGGGATCGTTTGCCTGTCGGGGACACTCACCATCTGCCCGAAATTAAGAGCCACACGCAAGAAGGCAGCGAACGCCCACGCGAAGACCGAGAACCAGACCGCCGATAGATAGAATCGGACAGGACTAAGGGGTTGATTGCCTGTTACAATCAGCGGGATCGTTAGCAACGTCAGAACAAAGCCTATCAACATAGCGCGCATCGTGTATCTCTTAAACAGCACCATTGCGCGGCTATCTTTAATGGCTGCGATGAATCCATCAGCCTTCGATGCGATAAATCCATACACACTGAAAAGAAAGCCTGTTTGGATCGACGCCCATCCAAATATGGCGCTATAGAGCGCGGAAACACTTATCCGATCCGCAGAAGATAAGGCCTGAATTTCGCAGCGGAAATAAACGAGCAGAGCTAGCACAAGTGCGCCGAACACCAACGGCCCGAACCGCTCAAGGCCATAAAGCGCCCTGTTCATAGGTTTCCCTTGTTCCTCACAAGCCCTTGTTGGCAGACTTGACGGGCTGGTTGGGCTTGTCTTTCACCGCCTTCTCATGCGGCTTCGGCGGTGTCTTGAGCATCCGCTTTAGCGTCTCATTGAACGCCTTCTCGTCGGTGTCCAAAGGTTTATCGCGGTTATCTTCCACGGCTTGTGTACACCTGTGAATTGTGGGTTTCAGCTAAGCGAGGCCTAGACAGGTCCGCGCGAGTCGCTTTCTGTTGACTGTGCGAGTGCGACGAGGACCGAGCGATTCGTGGTTGCAGCCACATAAATCACCCGGTCCGCCGTATGGCCCACTAGCTGGCGCAACCCGCTATGGGTGCCTTCAGAGACCGTCGTCGGGCCTCTGTCGTAGTGGGGGCGGCTTGGTAGCTAGTCCGGGCTTCCGACCTTGGGTCTAGAGGGTTCAATCCCCTCCGCCTCCACCGACTTCAAACATGAATCATGTCAACGCGATTTCCAACCCGCTTGACAGCATTTCTTTTTCCACAGCTCCCGGCCTGTCACGCAATTCCGAATCATATGCGCCGCCCCTTACTTTGTCACGTATATAATTAGGAATATTTTCTTGACACCGTGACGGTGGTCTGCTAGTGTTTTGTCATCGTCGGAAAACTGCGCCGACAGGCCGGGCCAGCCCGGAGCACGACGGCGCGGGCAGCGGCGGTCTCTCCACACAAGGAATGGACGATGGGTGCGGGCAGGGCAGAGGCTGCCTGGGCGGCGCGGCGCGCGTTGATGGAAGGCGCGGCGGCGACGCCCGAGCGCGTGGCGGCGGCGTGCGGGCTGAAGGCGGGCACGCTGGCGGACCGCGCCGAGAAGGAGGGCTGGGCGCTGCCGGCCTCGGCCGGGCTGTCGCGGGCGCAGCGCATCGCGCGGGTTCACGACCGCCTGCTCGACAGGATCGAGCACGAGCAGCTTCGCGCGGATGCAGACGACGCGCCGCTCGACAAGGCGGGCGTTGCGGAGCTGGCCGCGACGGCCCGCATCCTCGCCAAGATCGGCGAGATCACGCGCGACGAGGACGGCGCGAAGGAAAAGCAGCTTGAGCGGGACGCCGACATTGCCACAATCCTCGACAGGCTCGACCGGCAGATCGTCGGGCTGGCCCGACATCTCGCCCGACATCTCGCAACGCAAATGGCTGGAGACCACGTTCACGACGCGGGAGCTGGCGCTGGCGAGCCTTGAATGGGGGAGCCATGCGCGCGGGCCCCAGTATCGCCCGGGCGCGGCCGCGCGCAACTGGCTGGTGGTGGGCGGGCGCGGCTCGGGCAAGACGCGGCTGGGGGCCGAATGGGTCAACGCGCTGGTGCGCGGCCTTGCGCCCTTTTCGGGCGGGCGGCGGCACATGCGCATCGCGCTGGTCGGCGAGACGCTGGGCGACGTGCGCGAGGTGATGGTGGACGGACCCTCCGGCATCGCCACGATCTCGCGCTGGAGCCGGCCGCGCTACGAGCCGACGCGGCGCAGGCTGTTGTGGGACAGCGGCGCGGTGGCGCAGGCCTTCTCGTCGGAGGACCCTGAAAGCCTGCGCGGGCCGCAATTCGAGGCCGCCTGGTGCGACGAGCTGGCCAAGTGGAAGAATGCGCAGGATTGCTTCGACATGCTCCAATTCGGCCTGCGGCTCGGCGAGGAGCCGCGCCAGCTCGTGACCACGACGCCGCGGCCGATGCCGCTGTTCAGGCGGCTGGTGAGCGATCCGCATTTCACGGTGACGCGCATGCGCACCGAGGACAATGCCGAAAACCTGGCCGACGGCTTCATCGAGGCGGTCAGGGCGCGTTATGCCGAGACGCGGCTGGCGCGGCAGGAGCTCGACGGCGAGCTGATCGAGGATCGGCCCGACGCGCTGTGGAACCGCGCCATGCTGGAGCGGACGGCGGGCAGCCATGACGCGCTGACGCGCATCGTGGTGGCGGTGGACCCGCCGGCGACGGCGCGGCGCACGTCGGACGCCTGCGGCATCGTCGTTGCGGGGCTTGACGCGGCCGGCCGCGCGGTGGTGCTGCGCGATGCGACGCTGCGTGCCGCCCGGCCTTCCGACTGGGCAGGCCGGGCGGTGGCGCTCTACCGCGAATACGAGGCCGACTGCATCGTCGCCGAGGTCAACCAGGGCGGCGACATGGTGACGGCGGTGCTGCGCACGGTCGACGCGGCCGTGCCGGTCAGGGAGGTGCGGGCGAGCCGCGGCAAGTGGCTGCGCGCCGAGCCGGTGGCCGCGCTCTACGCCCAAGGCCGCGTCGTTCATGCCGCACGCCTGCCGGAGCTGGAGGACGAGATGTGCGACTTCGGCCCGGAAGGGCTTTCCGGCGGACGCTCGCCGGACCGGGTCGACGCGCTCGTCTGGGCGGTGAGCGAGCTGCTGCTCGGCCGCGCCGGGCGGCCACGGATCAGAAACCTGAGCTGAACGGGAACGGACGATGGATTGGAACTGGCCGTGGGCGCGACGCCCGGCCGGCGCGGTCACGCGCGCCGGGCAGAGAAGTGACGGGCAAAAGGGCACGGGATTGGGCTTCGTGGCGCTGCACGGGCAGGGCGAGGCGCTGTGGACGCGCGGCGACTATGCCGCGCTGGCCCGCGAGGGCTTCATGCGCAACCCCGTGGTGCATCGGGCCGTGCGCATGATCGCCGAAGCGGCCGCCGCCGTGCCGTGGCTGCTTTATGAGGGCACCGCCGAGCTTTCCGGGCATCCGCTGCTCGAGCTTCTGGCGCGGCCGAACCGGCGCAGCGCCGGAACGAGCTTCATGGAGACGCTCTACGGCCACCTGCTGATGTCGGGCAACGCCTATGTCGAGCTGGTCGAGGCGGCGGGCGCGCGCGAGCTGCACGCGCTGCGGCCCGACCGGGTGGCGGTGGTGGCCGACGCTTCCGGCTGGCCGGTGGCGGTCGAGCACCGCGAGGGAAGCGCGAAACGGCGGATCTCGCTCGGATCGGGCGGGGAGGGCGGGGCGCTGCATCTGCGGCTGTTCCACCCGCTCGACGATCATTACGGCTTTCCGCCGCTGCAGGCGGCACTGATGGCGCTCGACATCCACAACGCCGCCGGCCGCTGGAACAAGGCCCTGCTCGACAATTCGGCAAGGCCCTCGGGCGCGCTGGTCTATGCGCCGAAGGAGGGCGGCAACCTGACCGAGGAGCAGTACGAGCGGCTGAAGAGCGAGCTGGAGGACGGCTATTCGGGGGCGCGGGCGGCCGGGCGGCCGCTGCTTCTGGAAGGCGGGCTCGACTGGAAGGCCATGGGCCTGACGCCAAAGGACATGGACTTCATCGAGGCCAAGAACGCGGCCTGCCGCGACATCGCGCTCGCCTTCGGCGTTCCGCCGATGATCCTCGGCATCCCCGGCGACAACACCTATTCCAACTACCAGGAGGCCAACCGCGCCTTCTACCGCACGACCGTGCTGCCGCTGGTGGCGCGCACCGCGACCGAGATGTCGGCGTGGCTCGGCCCGCGCTTCGGGGCCGAGCTGCGGCTGGAGCCGGACGCCGACCGCATCGACGGGCTCGCCGCCGAGCGCGAGGCGCTGTGGGCGCGCGTCGGCGCCGCCGACTTCCTGAGCGACGACGAGAAGCGCGAGGCGGTGGGTTACGGCCCCCGCCCGTGAACGGGACACCGGAGATGGAGGCCGACATGACCGAGATGACGGACGCGGCCTGGCTGTGGCTTGCCAGGGCGGCGGGCGCGGTCGCGGGCTCGGCGATCTCGCTCGCCTACATGCTGCCGGACGGGCGCCGCGAGGCCGGCATCCGCTTCGGCGTCGGGGTGGCGAGCGGGCTGGTCTTCGGCGGCGCGGCCGGGCTGAAGCTCGCCGCCGAGCTCGGCATAGAGGGCGCGATCGGCCCGTTCGAGGCCATGCTGATGGGCTCGGCCGCGGCGAGCCTGTGCGCGTGGTGGGCGCTGGGGCCGATCATGCGCCTCTTCAGGCCCAACGCAGACAAGTGGAGCAACGGACATGAATGAAGGAACGGCGCTTCCCGCCTGCGAGCGCAAGTTCGCCGGCAACGCCATCGGCAAGCTCGGCGAGGACGGCACCTTCTGCGGCTATGCCAGCCTGTTCGGCCAGGTCGACCTCGCCAGGGACGTGGTCGAGCCGGGCGCGTTCTCGCGCGCCATCCGCAGGCGCGGAGCGGCCGGCATCCGCATGCTCTACCAGCACGATCCGGCCGAGCCGATCGGCACCTGGCTCGACATCGCGGAGGACGAGCGCGGCCTTCTGGTGCGCGGCAGGCTGACGCCGGGCGTCGGCCGGGCGCGCGAGGTGCTGGAGCTGATGCGCGCCGGCGCGCTCGACGGGCTGTCGATCGGCTTCCGCACGGTCAGGGCGCGCAAGGACGCCAGGGCCGGCGTGCGCCGCATCGTCGAGGCCGATCTGTGGGAAATCTCGGTCGTGACCTTCCCGATGCTGCCGGGCGCGCGGGTGGAGAGCGTCAAGGGCGGCGCGAGAACGCTGCCCACGACGCGGGAGTTCGAGCGTTGGCTGACGCGGGACGCGAAGCTGACGCGACCGGAGGCGCGCGCGGTGATCGCGCGCGGCTTCGCCAGCCTCGTGCGCGAGCGGGACGCCGCGCGGGGCACGCCGGGGGCGCTCGCGGCGACGATCCGCAAGGCCGCCAGACTCATCGCACGAAAGGAAGACGACATATGACCTCCATGCAGCCTGCGCCCGAAACGAAGTCTTCGGGCGCCGACCACGCCGCGCTGGCGGACGCCTTCGACGAGTTCATGACCACGTTCGAGGCGTTCCGCGAGGAAAACGACCGGCGCCTCGGCCAGATCGAGACCCGCAAGGGTGCCGATGCCGTGACCGCCGAGAAGGTGGACCGCATCTCCGACGCGCTCGACCGCCAGAAACGGGCGCTCGACGAGCTGGCGCTGAAGCGCGCCCGGCCGGCGCTCGGCCGCGAGGGCGCGCCGTCGCTGGCGGCGGCCGAGCGCAAGGATGCCTTCGAGGCCTACATGCGCTCGGGCGACGAGCGCGCCCTGCGGGCGCTGGAGACCAAGGACATGTCCTACGGTTCCGGCCCGGACGGCGGCTATCTGGTGCCGGACGGCATCGAGGCCGAGATCGGCCGCAGGCTCGCCGTCATCTCGCCGATCCGCTCCATCGCGACGGTCCGGCAGGTCTCGACCGCGGTGCTCAAGAAGCCGTTCACCGTGACCGGCCCGGTGGCGAGCTGGGCCGGCGAGACGGACGCGCGCGCCAGGACCAACTCGCCGGTGCTCGACCAGCTCCAGTTCCCCACCGCCGAGCTCTATGCGCTGCCGGCGGCGACGCCGTCGCTTCTCGACGACGCGGTGGTCGATCTCGAACGCTGGATCGTCGACGAGGTGGAGACGGCGTTCGCCGAGAAGGAGACGGCCGCCTTCGTCAACGGCGACGGCGACGACAAGCCGACCGGCTTCCTCAGCTACGACGTCGTGGCCGAGGCGAGCTGGGCGTGGGAGAAGATCGGCATGGTCGATACGGGCGTGGCCGGGCAGTTTCCCGCCACGCATCCCTCCGACAAGCTGGTCGACCTCGTCTATGCGCTGAAGGCCGGCTATCGCCAGAACGCGCACTGGGTGATGAACCGCAAGACGCAAGGCGCGATCCGCAAGTTCAAGGACGTCGACGGCAACTATCTGTGGCAGCCGCCGGCGACGCCGGGCGGCCGCGCCATGCTGATGGGCTTCCCGCTGGTCGAGGCCGAGGAGATGCCCGACATCGCCGCCGGCGCGACCCCGATCGCCTTCGGCGACTTCCGACGCGGCTATCTCGTGGTCGACCGCACGGGCGTGCGCGTGCTGCGCGACCCGTATTCGGCCAAGCCCTACGTGCTGTTTTACATCACCAAGCGCGTCGGCGGCGGGGTCCAGGACTTCGACGCGATCAAGCTCATGAGGTTCGGCACGGCATAGGCAAGGCGCGGGCAACCCCTCCCGCGCCCGCCATGCCCGCGACGGCCCCGGTCCTCCCTGCCGGGGCCGTCGTCCTTTTTCAACGCCCGATGGATGCGAGGTCCCGCATGACGCTTTTCCGCACCGTGGCCCCCGCGGTCGAGCCGGTCACGCTTTCCGAGGTCAAGACGACGCTGCGGCTCGACCACGACAGCGAGGACGAGCTGATCGCCGGCCTGATCCGCGCCGCGCGCGAGGAGGTGGAAGCCTCCTGCGGGCTGGCGCTGGTCGACCAGGACTGGCGGCTTGCCCTCGAGCGGCCGCCGCGCTCGGGCCGGGTGCTGCTGCGCCGTCATCCGGTGCGCGAAATCCTCTCCGTCACCGCCTATGGGAGCGATGGCGAGGCCTCGCTGGTCGACCCGGCCACCTACCGGCTCGACGGCGGCGGCCGGCCGGCGCGGCTGCATTTCCTGGCTATGCCGCCATCCGCCGCCAACGGCATCGAGATCGACTTCTCCGCCGGCTTCGGCGAGGCCGGGACCGACGTGCCCGACCTTCTGAAGCGCGCGATGCTCGTCCTCGTCGCGCACTGGTACGAGTTCCGCGCCAGCTATGCGGCGGCGGACCAGCCGGTTTCCTTCCCGCCCGGCTACGAGCGGCTGATCGCGCCGTGGCGCGCGCGGAGGCTGTGACATGCGCGCCGAGTTCATCGATCCCGGCGCGTTCCGCCACGAGCTGTCGCTGGAGGCGGCGGCGCTGACGCCGGACGGCGCCGGCGGCCATATCGAGAGCTGGAGCGAGGTGGCGACGCTGTTCGCGCGCGTCGAGCCGGTGTCGGCCATGAGCCGCTTCGGCGCCGACCAGACGCTGGAGACGGTGAGCCACCGCATCACGCTGCGCCATCGCGAGGGCATCGCCAGCGGCATGCGGCTGCGGCTGCGTGGGCGGGTCTTTTCGATCCTCACCGTCCACGACCCCGACGAGACGCGGCGATACCTGGTCTGCCGGGCACGGGAGGAGGGCTTGTGAAAATCGCGCTGAAACTGACGCTCGACGGGCTGCTGCGCGCGCTGAAGGGGCGGGCGCACCGCCTGGCCGAGGAGGTCGAGGCGGGACGCCCGCGGCAGGATGAGCGCACGCCGCGAAGACGGCCGGCGCGTGCGCGGGAAAGGAACGACGATGACCGCCGCGACGATTGAGCTTCAAAAGGCGGTGTTTGCGGCGCTCGCCGGCGATGGTGCGCTGCTTGCCGCGCTCGGCGGGCCGCGCATCCATGACCATGCGCCCGCCAACGTGCCGTTTCCCTACGTCACCTTCGGCCGCGCCACCGCCTATGACTGGGCGACGGCGACGGAGGACGGCGGCGAGCATCTGTTTACGCTGCATGTCTGGTCGCGGGCCAGGGGCAGGTCGGAGGCGGCGGCGATCATGGCGGCGGTGCGGGCGCGGCTGCACGATGCCGATCTTGCGCTTGCCGGTCACGTGCTCGTCAACCTGCGCGAGGAATCGCAGGAAATGCGCTTCGACGACGACCACGGCGTCCACCACGGCACGATGCGCTTCCGCGCCGTGACCGAGCCGGCGGCCTGAACGGATTTCGACTGTATCTCAAGGACAAGGAGGCGTGCCGTGGCGGCACAGAAGGGCAAGGATCTTCTGCTGAAGATCGACAATGGCGGCAGCTTCGTCACCGTGGCGGGGCTGCGCAGCAAGCGTCTGGCCTTCAACAGCGAGGCGGTGGACGTGACCGACGCGGATTCGGCCGGGCGCTGGCGCGAGCTTCTCGCCGGGGCCGGCGTGCAGCGCGCCTCGCTGAGCGGGGCCGGCATCTTCAAGGACGCGCAGTCGGATGCGCTGATCCGCGCCGGCTTCTTTTCCGGCGCGGTCGCGGACTGGCAGCTCGCCATCCCCCATTTCGGCACCGTGGAGGGCTCGTTCCAGATCACCGCGCTGGAATATACCGGCAATCACGACGGCGAGGTGACGTTCGACATCGCGCTGGAATCGGCCGGCGCGCTGAGCTTCGCGGCAGCGTGATGGCGGCGAACAGGAGACGCGGCGAGATCGCCGCGAGGATCGACGGGCAGGAGCGCATCCTGTGCCTGACGCTCGGCGCGCTGGCCGAGCTGGAAAGCGCCTTTGCGGTCGACGATCTCGGCGCGCTGGCGCAGCGTTTCTCGGCGGGCAGGCTTTCGGCGCGCGACCTTATCCGCGTCGTCGGCGCCGGCCTGCGCGGCGGCGGCATGGCGGTGGGCGACGACGAGGTCGCGATCATGAAGGCCGAGGGCGGCGCGGCCGGCTTCGCCGCCATCGCCGCCGAGCTTCTGGCGGCGACGTTCGGCACCGAGGGGGAGGGGTCTGCGGACCCTTAAATACCGCGGCAGGCGACGCGCGCCGGTTTCCCTGGGACGAGCTGATCGGCCTGGGGCTGGGCCTGCTGCGGCTTGCGCCGCGCGACTTCTGGGCTGCGACGCCGCGCGAGATGGCGCATGTGCTGCGTCTTTATGCCGGCAGCGGCGGCGAGGCCGGCCCGCCGGGCCGACAAAGCCTTCTGGCGCTGATGGCGCTGTTTCCGGACGACAAGGAGAGATGACGCGATGGCGGAGAATATCGCGCCGGTCGAGATCAGGCTGGAGGCCGACACGCAGCCTTTCGCCGATGCGCTCACCAACCTCGAGAGGCTGGCGGCCTCGTTCGGCAACCAGCTCACCGGAGCGCTGCGGCAGGCGACGGTGAGCGGCAAGTCGCTCGACGACATGCTGCGGCGCATCGGCCTCAACCTTGCCGGCATGGCCTTGTCGCAGGGGCTGAAGCCGCTGGGAAATGTGGTGTCGGGCCTGTTTTCCGGCCTGTTCGGCGGGATCGCGCCTTTCGCCAAGGGCGGGGTGACGTCCGGCGTCATGCCGTTCGCCTCCGGCGGGGTGGTGGCTGCGCCGACCTATTTCCCGCTCGGCCGCTCGGTGGGGCTGATGGGCGAGGCGGGCGCGGAGGCGATCCTGCCGTTGCAGCGCGGCGCCGACGGGCGGCTGGGCGTTGCCGCCAGCGGCGGCGGCGGGGCGGCGCTCAACGTCGTCTTCAACGTCACCGCCACCGACGCCGCCTCGTTCCGCAAGTCCGAGGCGCAGATCACCGGAATGCTGGCGCGCGCGGTCGCACGCGGCTCGCGGACCCTGTAGCGGGGGGAAGGGCATGGACAGCTTTCACGAAGTCCGGTTTCCGACCGCCGTCTCGTTCGGGGCGACCGGCGGACCGGAGCGGCGCGTCGAGATCGTGGCGCTCACCTCCGGCCGCGAGCGGCGCAACCTGCGCCTCGCCCATTCGCGCCGGCATTTCGACGCCGGCACCGGCGTGCGCTCGCTGGCCGACCTCCACGAGATCGTCGCCTTCTTCGAGGCGCGGCGCGGCTCCTATCACGGCTTCCGCTTCCGCGATCCGTTCGACATGAAGTCGTGCGCGCCGGATGCCGCGCCGTCGCCCGGCGACCAGCTTCTTGGCACCGGCGACGGGGAGACGGCCGCCTTCCGGCTCGTCAAGCGCTACGGCGAGGGCGAGGACGCCTATGCCCGTCCGATCCGAAAGCCGGTGGAGGGCACGGTGCGCGTCGCGGTCGGCGGCGTGGAGCGGACAGCGCCCGCCCATTTCTCCGTCGATCACTCGACCGGCGTCGTCACCTTCTCGCCGGGCTCGATACCGGGGGCGGGCGTGCCGGTAACGGCAGGCTTCGCGTTCGACGTGCCGGCGCGCTTCGACACCGAGCGCATCGCCGTCAGCCTCTCGGCCTTCAAGGCCGGGCAGATCCCTTCCATTCCCATCGTCGAGATCGAGCCATGAGCGGCATTTCCCCCTCCCTGCGCGACGAGCTTCGGCGCGACTGCACGACGCTGTGCCATTGCTGGCGCGTCGAACGGCGCGACGGCCGCGTCTTCGGCTTCACCGACCACGACAGGCCGCTGACCGTGGCGGGCCAGGACTACGAGCCGCAGAGCGGCTTCACCCAGACCGAGGCGCGCGCCTCGCTCGGCATGGCCGTCGATGCCGTCGACGTCGAGGGCGCGCTGTCCTCGGACACGCTGACGGAGGAGGATATAGCCGCCGGCCTGTTCGACGGGGCGACGGTGGAGACGCTGCTCGTCAACTGGTTGCAGCCGGGGCAGTTCGCGCCGGTCCGCGCGGCCGCGATCGGCAGAATCGTGCGCGCGGACGGGCGCTTCGTCGCGGAGCTCGAAAGCCGGGCGGCAAGCCTCGACAAGCCGAACGGCCGCTACCTGCGGCGCAATTGCGACGCCCGCCTCGGCGACGCGCGGTGCCGCGTCGATCTCTCGCAGGGCGGCCTCAGGGGCGCGGGCGAGGTGCTGGCCGTCACGGCTCCCGCGACGCTGCTGGTGAGCGGGCTCGGCGCGTTTGCCGCCGGCTGGTTCGCCTTCGGCGAGATCGTGCTTGCCAGCGGCGCGCTCGAAGGCCGCACGCTGACGGTGATCGATCACACCCGGGCCGGCGAGGACGTGCTGCTGACGCTGCCGGCGGCGGAGGCGACGCCCGCGCCGGGCGACGCCTTCACCGTCGTGGCCGGCTGCGACAAGCGCTTTTCGACCTGCAAGGCCAAATTCGCCAATTCCGTCAATTTCCGCGGATTCCCGCATCTGCCGGGCAACGACGCGGCCTATGCCTATGTCACCGAAGGCATGCAGTTCGACGGGGGAGCGCTGGTGGAATGAGCGACCGCGACCAGCCTTCGGCCACGGGCGCGGCGATCCTCGCCGAGGCGATGACGTGGCTCGGCACGCCCTATCGCCATCAGGGCTCGCGCAAGGGCGTGGGCTGCGACTGCCTCGGCCTGGTGCGCGGGGTCTGGCGCGCCGTCTACGGCGTGGAGCCGGAGCGTCCCGGCCCCTACTCGCCCGACTGGGCCGAGGCCGGCGGGGACGACCCGCTGATCGGGGCCGCGCGCCGCCATTGCACGGAAAGGACGCTCGCCGACGCGCGGCCGGGCGACCTGATCGTCTTCCGCTGGCGCGCGCACCATGCCGCCAAGCATCTGGGCATCCTGCTGCCGGGCGAGCGCTTCCTGCACGCCTATGAGGGCCATGCCGTCATGGCCTCGCCGCTGATTTCGCAATGGCGCCGCCGCATCGCCGGCGCGTTCGCATTCCCGGACATAGGGTGAGCCATGTCGACAGTCATCCTGCAGACGGCCGGCGCCTTCATCGGCAGCATCTTCGGCCCGGTGGGCAGCGCCATCGGCTCCGCGCTCGGCGCGATGGCGGGCTACACCATCGACCGCGCGCTGCTCGAAGGCACGCGGCGCGTCGAGGGGCCGCGCCTGACCACGATGCGGCCGTTCATGGCCGAGGAGGGCGTGCCGATCGCCCGCGTCTACGGCACGGCGCGCGTCGGCGGCAACATCATCTGGGCGACGCGCTTCGAGGAGCTGCGCCGGACCGAGCGCCAGGGCGGCAAGGGCGGCGGTGGCGGCGCCAAGGTCACGACCTACAGCTATTTCGCCAACGCCGCCTTCGCGCTGTGCGAGGGCGAGATCGGCGGCGTGCGCCGCGTCTGGGCCGACGGGCGGGAGCTCGACCTTTCGCAAGTGACGATGCGCGTCTATCGCGGCGGCGAGGACCAGCCGGTCGATCCGCTGATCGAGGCCCGGCAGGGCGGCGGCAACGCGCCCGCCTATCGCGGCGTCGCCTACGTCGTGGTGGAGCGTTTCCCGCTCGGCGACTACGGCAACCGCATCCCGCAATTCCAGTTCGAGGTGCTGCGTCCGGTCGGGGATCTCCACCGGCGCATCAGGTCGGTGGCGCTGCTGCCGGGGTCGACCGAATTCGGCCTGTCGCCGCGGCTTGTCACGCGCGCGGCGACGCCGGGTGTGACGCAATCGCTCAACCGCAACATGCTGCATGGCGAGTCCGACCTCGTCGCCTCGCTCGACGAGTTGCAGGCGCTGTGCCCCAATCTGGAGGAGGTGGCGGTGATCGTCACCTGGTTCGGCGACGACCTGCGCGCCGGGGCCTGCACGCTGCGGCCGAAGGTGGCGGACGACGCATCCGATGGCTGGTCGCAGGGCTGGAAGGTCTCCGGCCTGACGCGGGGGGAGGCCGGGCTCGTCAGCATGGTCGACGGCGCGCGCAGCTATGGCGGCACGCCGTCCGACAGGTCGGTGGCGGAGTGCATCGCCGAGATCAGGAGGAGGGGGTTGCGGGTCGCGCTCTATCCGTTCCTGATGATGGACATCGCCCCGGGCAACGCGCTGGCCAACCCCTATGGCGGGACCGGGCAGCCGCCCTTTCCCTGGCGCGGGCGCATCACCTGCCATCCGGCGCCGGGCGCGGCCGGCAGCGCCGACAGGACCGCGGCGGCGCGGGCGCAAGTGGTGGCCTTCTGCGGCGCCGCCGCGGCCGGCAACTTCCCCGTCGCCGGCGGTGAGGTCGGCTTCTCCGGCTTTGCCGGCGACTGGGGCTATCGCCGCTTCGTCCTGCACTACGCGCATCTGGCGGCGGCGGCCGGCGGTGTGGACGCCTTCCTGCTCGGCTCGGAGCTGCGCGGGCTGACGACGCTGCGCGACGACGCCGGCGCGTTCCCCTTCGTCGAGGCGCTGTGCCAGCTCGCCGGCGACGTGCGCGCCGTCCTTGGCCCGCACGCCGACGTCACCTACGGTGCCGACTGGAGCGAGTATTTCGGCCACCAGCCGGCGGACGGCTCCGGCGACGTGGTCTTCCACCTCGACCCCCTGTGGGCGCATCCGGCGGTCACCTGCGTCGGCATCGACAACTACATGCCGCTGGCCGACTGGCGCGACGGCGACTATGCCGGCGGCAACCCGGACGGCTTTCGCGGCCCCTGCGACCCGGACGGGCTGCGCGGCCAGGTGGCGGCTGGCGAAGGCTTCGACTGGTACTATCCCGACATGGCGGCGCGGCAGGCGCGCGCGCGCTCGCCGATCGCGGACGGGGCCTACGGCAGGCCCTGGGTGTTCCGCTACAAGGACATCGTGTCGTGGTGGAGCAACCCGCATTTCAACCGCATCGGCGGCGTGGAGATGCCGGCGCCGACGGCCTGGCAGCCGCGGTCGAAGCCGATCCGCTTCACCGAGCTGGGCTGCCCTGCCGTCGACAAGGGGCCGAACCAGCCCAACGTGTTCCCCGACGCCAAGTCGTCGGAGGACGCGGCGCCCTACTTCTCGTCTGGCGGGCGCTCCGATCTGGCGCAGGCGCGCTTCCTCGAAGCGCATTTCGACCACTGGGACCCCGCCAGCCCGCATTTCGACGGAGCGGCCAATCCGCTGTCGCCGGTCTACGGCGAGCGGATGGTGCGGCCGGGGCATATCTGCATCTGGGCGTGGGACGCCCGGCCGTTTCCGGCCTTTCCGGCAATGACGCGGACGTGGCGCGACGGCGACAACTGGCACCGCGGCCACTGGCTGAACGGCCGGCTTTCGGGCGCGCTGACCGGCGACCTGTTCAGGGCGATCCTCGCGGATCACGGCCTTGCCGGGATCGACGCGACGCAGGCGGGCGGCGGCGTCGCGGGCTATGTCGTGGACGCGCCGACGACGGCGCGCGCGGCGCTCGAGCCGCTGGCCGGACTGTGCGGCATCGCCGTGCGCGACGATAGCGGCGCGCTCGTCCTGTGCGACGAGCTGGCGCCGGGCGCCGAAGCGGTGGCGCTGTCCGAGCTGGTCGTCGCGGATGACGGGGCGACGGTCGAGCGCACGCGCGCGCCCGACCGCGACGTGCCGCGCGAGATCGAGCTCGCCTTCGTCGATCCCTTCCGCGACTATCAGGCAGCCGTGGCGCGCATCGCCCAGCCGGACGGGGCGGCGGGCGGCGGCGAGACGATGTCGTTTCCCGGATGCTTGGAGCCGGGCGCAGCCGAGGCGCTGCTGGCGGACTGGGCGCAGAGGCGGCGCAGCGCCCGCGAGACCGTGGGCTTCGCGGTGCCGGCCGCGCAGGTCGAGGTTGCGCCGGGCGCCGTCGTTTCGCTGCCCGGCGAGGCCGGCGGGCGCGAATATCTCGTCACCGAGGTCGAGATCGGCCTGACGCGGCGGGCGAGCGCCCGGCGCATCGCGCGTTGCGTGCCGACGCCGTGGCGCTCGGGCAGGATGGCTGCGACGCCGGCGCAGCCGCTGCTGGTCGGCGCGCCGCACGCGCTGCTCGTCGACCTGCCGATGCTGCCCGGCGGGCAGGCCGCGCACGAGCAGCTACGGGTCGCCGCCTTCGCGCGGCCCTGGCGCAGCCAGCTCGTCTATTCCTCGCCCGAGGAGGCGGGCTACGCCCATGTCGCCACCGTGCCGGTGGAGGCGACGCTGGGAAAGGTGCTTTCCGCCACGCCCGGCCGCTTCGAGGGACGGATCGACCGCGCCGGCGAGATCACGGTCGAGCTCTATGGCGGCGCGCTGTCGAGCGTGTCGATGGCGGCGCTGCTGAACGGCGCCAACTCGGCCGCCATCCGCGCCGACAACGGCCAATGGGAGGTCGTCCAGTTCGGCAACGCGGACGAGGTGCTGCCCTCGGTGTGGCGGCTGACGACGCTGCTGCGCGGCCAGCTCGGCACCGGCGACGCCGCGACGGCGGGCGCCTCGCCGGGTGCGCCGTTCGTGCTGATCGACGAGGCCGTCGTCAAGGCGGGGCTGGCGCCGGGACAGGCGGGCGTGACGCTCAACTGGCGCATCGGGCCGGCGGGCAGGGACTTCGGCGGGCCGAGCTTCATCGGCCTCCAGGCAGCCGGCGGCGTGCGGGCGCTGCTGCCGCTGTCGCCGGTCCATCTGCGGCTTGCCCGCAGGGAAAACGGCGACGCGGCCCTCGACTGGGTGCGGCGCGGGCGCGTCGACGCCGATTCCTGGCTGGGCGAGGACATTCCGCTCGGCGAGGAGAGCGAACGCTATCGCATCGAGATCGCGCCGGCCGGCGGCTCCACCCTGCGCACGGCGGAGACGGCAGAGCCGCGCTGGACCTACGCCGCCGCGCAGCACGCGGCCGACTTTCCCGCGCGCCCGGCGGCGATCGAGGTCACGGTGCGCCAGATCGGCACCGCGGCGGGCGCCGGCCTGCCCGGGCGCAGGACGTTCGTCCTCGACTGAACCGAACCGGAAACGGACCCCCAGCCAACCAACCAAGGAGGCAAGCATCATGGAACTGTTCAAGCCGTGGTATCTTTCGCGCACCATCTGGGCCTCGGCCATCGCCGTGGTCGCGACGCTGGCCAATGCGGTCGGCTTTCCGCTCGACGCCTCGGATGTCGCCGCTTTGCCCGATGCCATCCTTCAGGCGGTCGCGGCGGTCGCCGGCGTCGTCGCCATCATCGGCCGGATCTCCGCGCGCGACCGCATCGGATAGCGCGCCCGCCCCGTTTGCGATTGTTCATTTCGCGTTCAGCAGCATTGCGCTAGAACCCTTGCATGAAAACGCTCCGCTCATTCCTGCATGCGCTTCCTGCCAGCCTGCTGCTGGCCGGTCCGCTGGCCTTGCCGGCGACTGCTGCGCCCGACTGCCACGCGATCGGCCAGCAATATGCCGCGCAGGCCGGCGGCCAGCTCGCGCGGGCGACGCCGGAGGTGCGCGGCGGCCAGCAGGTCTGCGTCATCGTGGTGCTGATGCCGGCCAAGGACGGCCAGCGGCCGCGGCGCAACGAGATCGTCGTTCCCGCCGGCTGACGGGATCGCAGAATCCGGGCATAGTGAAACGAAGCCGGTCGAAGGGCGGATGAAGCATGCGCATACTCGTGGTCGAGGACGACAAGGATCTCAATCGCCAGATCGCGGACGCGCTCGTCGATGCCGGCTATGTCGTCGACCGCGCCTATGACGGCGAGGAGGGGCATTTCCTCGGCGACACGGAACCCTACGACGCCGTCGTCCTCGATATCGGCCTGCCGCAGATGGACGGCATCTCCGTGGTCGAGCGGTGGCGGCGCGACGGGCGCAAGATGCCGGTGCTGATGCTGACGGCGCGCGACCGCTGGAGCGACAAGGTGGCCGGCATCGACGCCGGCGCCGACGACTACGTCACCAAGCCCTTCCACATCGAGGAAGTGCTGGCGCGCGTGCGCGCGCTGATCCGGCGCGCGGCCGGCCACGCCTCGTCCGAGCTGATCTGCGGGCCGCTGCGGCTCGACACCAAGGCGTCGAAGGCCGATCTCGACGGCGTGCCGCTGAAGCTGACCTCGCACGAGTTCCGCCTGCTCGCCTACCTCATGCACCACATGGGCCAGGTGGTGTCGCGCACGGAGCTGGTCGAGCATCTCTACGACCAGGACTTCGACCGCGATTCCAACACCATCGAGGTGTTCGTCGGCAGGTTGCGCAAGAAGATGGGCATCGACCTGATCGAGACCGTGCGCGGCATGGGCTACCGCATCCGCGAGGCGCAGGATTGAAGGGCCGGCGATGGCCGCGACCCTGACCGGCAGGCGTCTCGTCTCCGCGCTCGGGCGGCGGGCCAATTCGCTCGCCTTCCGCGTCGTCGCCTTCTCGACGGTGTGGGCGCTGGTGGCGCTCGTCGTCATCGCCACCATCATCTCGACGCTGTTCAGGCAGGCGAGCGAGCGCGGCTTCGAGAGCCTTCTCACCGCGCATCTCTTCAACCTCATCAGCTCCGTCGGCGTCGGCGAGGAGGGCGTGCTGGAGGGCGCGCCCAATCTCGGCGACCTGCGCTTCACCGTGCCGCGCTCGGGCTGGTACTGGGCGGTCGAGCCGGTGTCGGGCGTTTCGGGGCAACTGGCCTCGCTGTCGCTGGTCGAGCCGATCGCCTCGCCGCCGCCGCGCGAGGTTCCCTTCAGCGCGCAGTTCCAGCGCAGCTACGTCACCGAGGGGCTGGCCGGCGAGGTCATCGAGGTGTTCGAGAGCGAGTTCGCGCTCGACGCCGACAACCGCGTGGCGCGCTTCCGCGTCATGGGCAACCGCACCGAGCTGGAAGCCGACATCGCCGAGTTCGAGCGCAAGCTCTATCTCTACCTGTCGCTGTTCGGCGCCGGCATGATCGCCATCAACGCGCTCGCCATCCTGATCGGGCTCGGGCCGCTGCGGCGCGTGCGCCGTTCGCTGGCCGAGATCAGGACCGGCGCGGCGCAGCGGCTCGACGGCGATTTCCCGCGCGAGATCGCGCCGCTCGCCGCCGAGACCAACGCGCTGATCGAAAGCAACCGCCGCATCGTCGAGCGCTCGCGCACGCAGGTCGGCAACCTCGCCCATTCGCTGAAGACGCCGCTTGCGGTGCTCACCAACGAGGCGCGCTCCATCGGCGGCGCCAAGGGCACGCTGATCGCCGACCAGGCGGCGGCGATGCGCCAGCAGGTCGAGCACTATCTCCAGCGCGCGCGCATGGCCGCCCAGCGCGACACCATCGTGTTCCGCACGCCGGTGGGTGCGACGCTGGAGCGCATGGTGCGCGTGATGGCCAAGCTCAATCCAGGCACCAGGCTGACGCTGGCGATGCCGGACGAGGACATCGTGTTCGCCGGCGAGAAGGAGGATTTCGAGGAGATCGCCGGCAACCTGCTCGAGAACGCGATGAAATGGGCGCGCGGCGCCGTCGCCGTAAGCGTGACCGCGCACGAGGACGACGGCCAGCCGCGCAGCTTCAGCCTCGTCATCGAGGACGACGGTCCCGGCATTCCCGAGGAACGGACCCGCGAGGCGCTGACGCGCGGCCGCCGGCTCGACGAGACCAAGCCCGGAACCGGGCTGGGGCTGGCCATCGTCGCCGATCTCGTCAGGGAGTATGGCGGCAGCCTCGGCCTCGGCCGCTCCGGCCTCGGCGGCCTCAGGGCGACCGTGACGCTGCGACGGGCGCAGGAATGAGGCAGTATTGCTGTCCGATGTCATGACTGCGCCAAAGTCGGGCGCGACAGGTGGGGAACCAAAGGCGGGCGGGGAAATTGTTGGCGAAGGCGAACGGGGAGCTGTGCGGACGATGAGCTGGAAGATTGCGGCGGCGATTGCGGCATCATTGACGCTGTCGGCGTGCTCGACCACGGGGCCGGGCGCTGGCGACCCCGCCGCGCAGGCGTTCTCCGGCGCGGCGCGCCCCGCCGGGCCGCGCGTGGGCGCGGCTATCGTCGAGGCCATGGCCGGCGGCCTGGTCGGCGGCGCGATCGGCGCCGATCTCGATTCGCGCGACCGCCGCCGCGCGCTGGAGGCGGAGTACAGGGCGCTCGAATATACGCCCGCCGGCCAGGGCGTCGCCTGGGGCAAGCCCGGAAGCAGCCGCCATGGCGAGGTCGTCGCGGGCTCTCCCTATCGCGTCGGCTCGCAGGATTGCCGCCAGTACACGCACACGATCCACGTCGAGCGGCGCGCGCGCACCGCGCGCGGCACCGCCTGCCGCAACACCGACGGGAGCTGGACGCCGCTGGCGTAGGCGCGCGCGAAGACCGCCAAAAAGCCGCAGTCATTCGTCATTGGCACGGAGTGACGGAGCGACTATCTGGTAGCCATGCCCTTCTGGATCACAGCCGCATTGCTGACGCTTCTCGCTTGCCTGGCGGTGCTTCTGCCGCTGGCGCGGCGGCGTGACGGGGCCGCCGACGGTGCCGATTCCGACCTCGCCGTCTATCAGGACCAGCTTGCCGAGCTCGACCGGGACCTCGCGCGCGGCGCCATCGACGCCGCCGAGGCGGGAGAGGCCAGGGCCGAAATCGGCCGGCGCATCCTCAAGGCCGCCGGCAAGGCGGACGTCGCCGGCGCGCGCGGCAACGGCCGGGCCGGGCGCATCGTCGCCACGCTCGCCGTTCTTGCCGTGCCGCTGGCGAGCTGGGGCATCTATGCCGCGATCGGCTCGCCGAACCTGCCGGCGCAGCCGCTGGCCGCCCGGCTCGACCGCAACCCGGCCGAGAACACGGTGTTCGAGCTGGTGGCGCGCGCCGAGCGCCATCTCGCGGCCAACCCGGAAGACGGGCGCGGCTGGGAGGTTCTGGCGCCGATCTACCACCGCATCGGCCGTTTCGACGACGCCGCCACCGCCTGGGGCCACGCCATCCGGCTGCTCGGCTCGACGGCGGCGCGCGAGGTCGCGCTCGGCGAGGCCGTCGCCTCGGCCGCCGGCGGCGCGATCACGCCCGAGGCCAAGGCCGCCCTGGAGCGGGCGCTGGCGCTGGAGCCCAGGAACCTCAAGGCGCGCTTCCTCAGGGCTGCCGCTCTCGCCCAGGAGGGTCGCGGCGACGAGGCGGCGGGCGCGTTCCGCGCCATCCTGGCCGACCTTCCCGAAGCCTCGCCGTGGCGGGCGACGATCGCCAAGGCCATTTCCGACCTCGAGGGCGGGCCGCAGGCCGGTTCGCCCGGAGGCGGCTCCGACGCCGATGCCGGCGGTTTGATCTCGGACAAGGACCAGGCCGAGATGATCGGCGAGATGGTGGCGGGCCTCGACCGGCGGCTGCGCGAGAATCCCGGCGATGCGGCAGGCTGGCAGCGGCTGGTGCGCTCCTATGTCGTGCTGCGCAAGCCAGACGAGGCGGCCGACGCGCTGGCGCGCGGGATCGACGCGCTCGGCGCCGGCAGCGAGGCGGCGGCCGGGTTGCGGGAGTTCGCGGCCGGGCTCGGCGTGAACGCGAAGGAGTAGGCGCCATGACGCGCAAGCAGAAGCGGCTTTCGGTGATCGGCGGTGCGATGGCTTTCCTCGCCGTCGCCTCCGGCCTCGTCTTCTACGCGCTGGGGCAGAAGACATCGTATTTCTACATGCCGGCGGACCTTCAGACGGCCTCCGTGGAGCCGGGGCAGCGCATCCGGCTCGGCGGGTTGGTCGAGAAGGGCACCGTGGTGCGCGGCGCCGGCACCGAGATCGCCTTCGCCGTCACCGACCAGGTGCATTCGGTCCGGGTCGCCTATAGCGGCATCCTGCCCGACCTGTTCCGCGAGGAGCAGGGCATCGTCACTGAGGGCGTCTTCCGCCCCGACGGCGTGTTCGTGGCCGACAGCGTGCTTGCCAAGCACGACGAGAACTATATGCCCAAGGAAGTGGCCGACGGCCTGAAGGAGACCGGCCTGTGGCAGCACGCGCAGTGACGCGGGCGGAAGGAAGCGGCGGCGGAGCGACGCGATGATCGTCGAGATCGGACATTTCTCACTGGTTCTGGCGTTCGCGCTGTCGCTCGTGCAGTTCGCCGTGCCGCTCGCCGGCACGCGCATGGGCGAGGCCCGGCTCGTCGCCGTCGCCGGGCCGTCCGCCGTCGCGGGGTTCGCGCTGACGGCGCTGTCCTTCGCGGTGCTGACGGCGGCCTACGTCCAGTCCGACTTCTCGGTCGCCAATGTCTGGGAGAACTCGCACTCGGCGAAGCCGCTGCTCTACAAGGTCACCGGCGTGTGGGGCAACCACGAGGGCTCGATGCTGTTGTGGGTGCTGATCCTTGCCTTCTTCGGCGCGCTGGTGGCGTGGTTCGGCACGAATCTCCCGGCCTCGCTGCGCGCCAACGTGCTTGTCGTGCAGGGGCTGGTGGGCGCGGCGTTCCTGCTGTTCATCCTCGCCACCTCCAACCCGTTCGCGCGGCTCGACCCCGCGCCGCTCGAAGGCAGGGATCTGAACCCGATCCTCCAGGACATCGGGCTGGCGCTGCATCCGCCGCTGCTCTATCTCGGCTATGTCGGGTTCTCGGTCTGCTTCTCCTTCGCGGTCGCGGCGCTGATCGAGGGCCGCATCGACGCGGCCTGGGCGCGCTGGGTGCGGCCGTGGACGCTGGCCGCCTGGGTCTTCCTGACCGGCGGCATCGCCATGGGCTCCTACTGGGCCTATTACGAGCTCGGCTGGGGCGGCTGGTGGTTCTGGGACCCGGTCGAGAACGCCTCGTTCCTGCCGTGGCTGTCGGGCACGGCACTGCTGCACTCGGCCATCGTGATGGAGAAGCGCTCCGCCCTGAAGATATGGACGCTGCTGCTCGCCATCCTCACCTTCTCGCTGTCGCTGCTCGGCACCTTCCTCGTGCGCTCCGGCGTGCTGACCTCGGTCCACGCCTTCGCCACCGACCCGGCGCGCGGCCTGTTCATCCTTCTCATCCTCGTCTTCTTCATCGGCGGCTCGCTGTCGCTGTTCGCGCTGCGCGCCTCGACGCTCTCCCAGGGCGGCCTGTTCCACCCCGTCTCGCGCGAGGGCGCGCTGGTGCTGAACAACCTGTTCCTGACCACGGCGGCGGCGACGGTGCTGACCGGCACGCTCTATCCGCTGCTGGTCGAGGCGGTGACGGGCGACAAGATCTCCGTCGGCGCGCCGTTCTTCAACCTGACCTTCATCCCGCTCGCCGTGCCGCTCCTGCTCGCGGTGCCGTTCGGGCCGCTGCTCGCCTGGAAGCGCGGCGACCTGTGGGCGGTCTCGCAGCGCCTCCATGCCGCGCTCGGCGGCGCGCTGCTCGCGGTCGCGCTGGTGTGGTTCTTCGTCGACGGCGCGGGCGTGCTCGCCGCGCTGGGCATCGGCCTTGCCGCCTGGCTGATGCTCGGCGCGTTGACCGATCTCGCCGTCAAGGCCGGCGTCGGCAAGGAAAGGCCGGCGGTCGTCTGGCGCCGGCTCAAGGGCCTGTCGCGTTCGATCTTCGGCACCGCCGCCGCCCATTTCGGGCTGGGGCTGAGCGTGCTCGGCATCGTCGCGGTCACCTCTCTGGAGGTCGAGCGTATCGAGGTCATGCGCCCCGGCGACACCGTGGAGATCGCCGGCTACACGCTGCGCTTCGAGGGGCTCGTGCCGCATCGCGGACCGAACTTCACCGAGGAGCAGGGCCGCTTCACCTATTTCAGCGGCGGCGTGCGCGCCGGCGAGATCGTCTCGTCCAAGCGCCTCTATACCGCGCGCCAGATGCCGACCACCGAGGCCGGCATCGCCACGCGCGGCTTCAGCCAGCTCTATGTCGCGCTCGGCGACGCCACCGCCAACGACGGGGTGGTGGTGCGGGCGTGGTGGAAGCCGCAGGTGCTGCTGATCTGGATCGGCGGGCTGGTGATGATGGCCGGCGGAACGATCTCGCTGCTCGACCGGCGCCTGCGCGTCGGCGCGCCGTCGCGCCGCCGCGCCCGGCCGGCGCGATCCGCTGAGGCGCCGGCCGAATGAGACGCGCCCTCGCCGCCATCCTCCTGCTGCTCGCGGCCTGCGCCCCGTCGCTGGCGGTGCAGCCGTCGGAGATGCTGGACGACCCGGCGCTGGAGGAGCGCGCGCGCAACCTGTCGGCCGGCCTGCGCTGCATGGTCTGCCAGAACCAGTCGATCGACGATTCCGACGCCGAGCTGGCGCGCGACCTGCGCGTGCTGGTGCGCGAGCGCATCGCGGCCGGGGAGACCGACGAGGAGGTCATCGACTACGTGGTGTCGCGCTACGGCGAGTTCGTGCTCCTTCAGCCGCGCTTCAGCGCCCGCAACGCGCTGTTGTGGGCCACGCCCGCCGTGCTGCTCGCCCTCGGCGGCGTCTTCCTCCTCCTGCATGCCTCGCGGCGCAGACGGCCGGCGCCCGCGGCGCTCAGCGCCGAGGAGGAGGCGCGGCTGAAGGACATTCTCGACCGCGCCGAATGAGCCTGCCGCGCCGGCCGGCGCGAAGATTACGAAAGTTTCATGTAGCGGCAACGGCGCCGTAAGGTTCGGCTCCCTATCTGTGGTGGCGAAGGATGCGTTTTCCGGGCGCATCCGCTTCGTTTCACGAGGAAACCACAGACATGCAACACCAGATCCACTCCCCGTCGAAGACCCGCAGCCGCCTGATGGCCGCGGCCGCCTCGCTCGCCATCGCCGGCGCGATCGGGCTCGGCGCCGTGACGACCGGCACCGCGCCGGTGCTTGCGGAGGCCGTGCGTGTGGAAGGCGTGCAGGCCACCGGCTTCGCCGACGTGGTCGAGAAGGTGTCGCCCGCCGTCGTCAGCGTCCGGGTCCAGGCCAAGGTGGACGCCGCCTCCGACAACAGCGGCGGCCCGTTCTCCTTCGGCTTCGACATGCCCGGCTTCGAGGACCTGCCGCGCGACCACCCGCTCAAGCGCTTCTTCCGCGAGTTCCGCGGCGATCGCGAGTTCCATGGCGACCGCGGCCCGCGCAGCGAGCGCCGCGCCGAGCGCGACCATCGCCGCCACGGCAACCGCGAGCGTACCCGCCCGCTGTCGCAGGGCTCGGGCTTCTTCATCTCCGGCGACGGCTACATCGTCACCAACAACCATGTCGTGCAGGGCGGCCAGACCTTCACCGTCGTTCTCGACGACGGCTCCGAGCTCGAGGCCAGGCTGGTCGGCACCGACCCGCGCACCGACCTTGCCGTGCTCAAGGTCGAGGCCGACCGCGAGTTCACCTATGTCGCCTTCGCCGACGACAACACGGTGCGCGTCGGCGACTGGGTCGTGGCCGTGGGCAATCCCTTCGGCCTCGGCGGCACGGTCACGGCCGGCATCGTCTCGGCGCGCGGCCGCGACATCGGCGCCGGCCCCTATGACGACTTCATCCAGATCGACGCGGCGGTGAACCGCGGCAATTCCGGCGGCCCGGCCTTCAACCTTGCCGGCGAGGTCGTCGGCATCAACACCGCGATCTTCTCGCCCTCCGGCGGCAATGTCGGCATCGCCTTCGCGATCCCCGCCTCCACCGCCAAGGAGGTGGTCGGCAACCTGATCGAGAACGGCACCGTGCTGCGCGGCTGGCTCGGCGTGCAGATCCAGCCCGTGACCGACGAGATCGCCGAATCGATCGGCCTCAAGGAGGCCAGGGGCGCGCTCGTCACCGAGGCGCAGGCCGATGGCCCGGCGCGCGAGGCCGGCATCAGGGCCGGCGACGTCATCACCGCCGTCAACGAGCGCAACGTCGCCTCGCCGCGCGAGCTGGCGCGGGTGATCGGCGGCTACGCGCCGTCGACCGGGGTGGAGGTGACGCTGTGGCGCGCGGGCGCCGAGCAGAAGGTGAGCGTCGAGCTCGGCAAGCTGCCGGGCGAGGAAGCGCGCGCCGACGTCCAGCCCCAGACCCCCGGCGGCACGGCGAGCGCCGCCACGCTCGAGGATTTCGGGCTGACCGTCGCCCCCGCCGACAGCGGCGAGGGGCTGGTGGTCACCGACGTCGAGCAGGGCAGCCCCGCCGCCGAGCGCGGCATCCAGGCCGGCGACGTCATCGTCAGCGTCAACTCGGCCGCGGTGGCGAGCGTCGAGGATGTCGACAAGGCCGTCGCCGAGGCAGCCGATGCCGGCCGCAAGGCGGTGCTGGTCCAGATCAGCCGCGACGACGCCAACCGCTTCGTGGCGCTGCCTCTCGCCGACGGCTGAGGCCGTCACGTCCTTCATCCATGGCGGCGGCTCCGGCCGCCGCCATTTTCGCGTATAGATGGGCGATGAAGATTCTTGTCATCGAGGACGACCGCGAGGCGGCCGACTATCTGAGGAAGGCGCTGGCCGAGGCCGGCCACAACGCCCATGTCGCCTTCGACGGCGAGGCCGGATTCTCGCTCGCCGCGGACGGCGACTACGACGTGCTGGTGGTGGACCGCATGCTGCCGCGGCGCGACGGCCTCTCGGTCATCGCCGAGCTGCGCGCCCGTGGCGTGACGACGCCGGTGCTGATCCTGTCGGCGCTGGGCGAGGTCGACGACCGGGTGACCGGCCTGCGCGCCGGCGGCGACGACTATCTCACCAAGCCCTACGCCTTCAGCGAGCTCCTGGCGCGCATCGAGGTTCTCGACCGGCGCACCGGCGCGCGCGAGGTCGAGACCGTCTACCGCGTCGGCGACCTCGAGCTCGACCGCCTGTCGCACACGGTCAGGCGCGCGGGCAGGGAGATCCCGCTCCAGCCGCGCGAGTTCCGCCTGCTCGAATATCTGATGCGCCATGCCGGGCAGGTCGTCACCCGCACCATGCTGCTCGAAAACGTGTGGGACTATCATTTCGACCCGCAGACCAACGTCATCGACGTGCATGTCTCGCGGCTGCGCTCCAAGATCGAGAAGGGCTTCGGCCCGCCCGTCCTGCACACCGTGCGCGGCGCGGGCTATATGCTGAAGGCCGGTTGATGCGGCTGCCCGCCGTCATGAAGACGACCGCCGCGCGGCTTTCGGCGCTGTTCCTCGTCCTGTTCGCGCTGTGCGCGGCCGTGCTGGTGGCCTACATGTCGTCGCTGTCGGTGCGCATGCTCACCCAGCAGACGCAGGACACCATCATGGCCGAGATGCAGGGCCTCGACTCGGCCTATCGCCGCGGCGGCCTGCCCATGCTGGTGCGCGTGGTCGAGGTGCGCTCGCGCCAGCCCGGCGCCAACCTCTATCTGATCGCCGACCCGAACGGGCGCATCCTTTCCGGCAATGTCGAGAGCCTGGAGCCCGGCGTGCTGGAGATCCAGGGCTGGACGGAGCGTCCCTTCGCCTATCGCCGCTACGGCGAGAGCGAGGCGGCGCGGCGGGCGCTGCGCGGGGAGGGCGAGGACGCCGCGGCCGCGCCGCAGGAGTCCAACCGCCACCGCGCGCTGGCGCTGGTGCTGCGGCTGCCCAACCAGATGATCCTGCTGGTCGGCCGCGACCTCGGCGAGCCGGAGCAGTTCCGCGACATCGTCAACCGGGCGCTGGTGCTCGCCTTCGGCATGATGGGCGTCGGCGCGTTCCTCATCTGGTTCCTCGTCGGCCGCCGGGCGCTGAAGCGCATCGACGCCGTGTCGCAGGCCAGCAGCCGCATCATGGGCGGCGACCTGACCGGCCGGCTTCCCGTCACCGGCTCGGGCGACGAGTTCGACCGCCTGTCGGAGAATCTGAACGTCATGCTGTCGCGCATCGCGCGGCTGAACGACGGGCTGAAGCAGGTGTCCGACAACATCGCCCATGACCTGAAGACGCCGCTGACGCGGCTGCGCAACCGCGCCGAGGCCGCCCTTGCCGGCAAGCCGAAGACGGCCGAGTACCGCGCGGCGCTGGAGGCGACCATTGCCGAATCCGACCAGTTGATCCGCACCTTCAACGCCATCCTGATGATCTCGCGGCTGGAGGCCGGCTATTCGGCCGAGCAGACGGCCCCGGTCGATCTCGCGGCCATCGTCGCCGACGTGGTCGAGCTCTACGAGCCGGCGGCCGAGGAGGTGGGCGTCGGCCTCAGGGCCGGGGCGGTGGCGGCCGCCACGATCAACGCCAACCGCGAGCTGGTCGGGCAGGCGCTGTCCAACGTGGTCGACAACGCCATCAAGTATTCGGCCGGCTCGGGCGGGGCTCCCTCGGTCACCGTCTCGCTGGCTCGGAAGCCCGAAGGGCTGGTGCTGGAGGTGGCCGACAACGGCCCCGGCATCGCGCCCGAGGACATCGAGCGCGCCACCGAGCGCTTCGTGCGGCTGGAGCGGAGCCGCTCGCAGCCCGGCTCCGGCCTGGGCCTGAGCCTCGCCCGCGCGGTGATGGAATTTCACGGCGGCAGGCTTGAATTGTCGCCGCAAAACCCCGGACTATCGGTCAGGATGATCTTTCCGGGCGATTCGCGACGGCATGACGAGGCTTGAGACGGGCGAGGACTGGTTCGGCATGAGGCCGGCGGCGCTTACGCCGCTCGACGCCGACAACGCGGCCGCCGCCCTGCGCGACCTTGCCGATGCTGCGGCCGAAAACGAGCTTCCCCGGCTCGCCGCCCTTGCCGCCGGTTCCTCGCCGCTCGCAGCCTTCCTCGGCGCGGCCTTCGACCTGTCGCCCTTCCTGCGCGATGCGGCGCGGCGGCGGCCGCAGGCCCTCGATGCGCTGTTCGAGGCCCCGCTTTCCGCGCGCTTCGACGCGCTGATCGCCGGCATCGACGCCTGCGGCGACGGCGAGGGGCAGACGGAAGCCGCGCTGATGCAGGCGCTGCGCGAGCTGAAGGGCGAGGCGCATTTCCTGATCGCGCTGGCCGACCTGGCCGGCGCGGCGGATGCGCAGGCGACCGTTCGGCGCTTGAGCCGGCTGGCCGACGCCTGCGTGGCCGCCGCCGTGCGCTTCCTGCTGCGCGAGGCCCACCGCGCCGGCAAGCTCGCCCTGCCTGACCCGGCCGCGCCGGGCGAGGGCTCGGGCTTCATCGTGCTGGGCATGGGCAAGCTCGGCGCGCACGAGCTCAACTTCTCCTCCGACATCGACCTGATCGTCTTCTTCGATCCCGCCGCTCCCGCGATCGCCGAGCCCTACGAGGCCACCGACCTGTTCGCGCGGCTGACCAAGCGGCTGGTGCGCATCCTTCAGGAGCGCACGGAGCACGGCTACGTCTTCCGCACCGATCTCAGGCTGCGGCCCGATCCCGGCTCGACGCCGCTGGCCATCCCCGTGGGCGCGGCGCTGGTCTACTACGAAAGCCGCGGCCAGAACTGGGAGCGCGCGGCGATGATCAAGGCGCGGCCCGTCGCCGGCGACCTCGCGGCCGGCTCCGCCTTCCTCGCCGAGCTGACGCCCTATGTGTGGCGCCGCTACATGGACTTCGCGGCCATCGCCGACGTCCACTCGATCAAGCGCCAGATCCACGCCCACAAGGGCCATGGCGAGGTCGCGGTCAAGGGCCACAACGTCAAGCTCGGGCGCGGCGGCATCCGCGAGATCGAGTTCTTCGTCCAGACCCAGCAGCTGATCGCCGGCGGCCGCTTCCCCGAGCTGCGCGGCCGCGAGACCGTGGCGATGCTCAAGATGCTGGCCGATGGCGGCTGGATCACCGCCGAGGCGTGCGCGGCGCTGACGGCGCAATACTGGTTCCTGCGCGACGTCGAGCACGCGGTGCAGATGGTCGCCGACGAGCAGACCCACAACCTGCCCGAGGACGACGAGGGGCTGGAGCGCATCGCCCATATGCTGGGCTTCGCCGACGCCGACGCCTTCTCGGCCGCCTTCCGCGCCTCGCTGCATCTGGTCGAAGGCCACTACGCCGCCCTGTTCGAGGCCGCGCCGCAGCTGTCGCGCGGCGTCGGCAACCTCGTCTTCACCGGCGACGTGGACGACCCCTCGACGCTGGAGACGCTGTCGGAGCTGGGCTTCAGGCGGCCGAGCGACATCTGCCGCATCATCCGCACCTGGCATTTCGGCCGCTACCGCGCCACGCAGTCGGCCGAGGCGCGCGAACGGCTGACCGAGCTGACGCCGGCGCTGCTGGAGACCTTCGGCCGCACCGCCCGCGCCGACGAGGCGCTGCTGCGCTTCGATGCCTTCCTGTCGGGCCTGCCGGCCGGCATCCAGCTCTTCTCGCTGCTGCAATCGAACCCGGCGCTGCTCGGCCTCATTGCCACGATCATGGGCGCGGCCCCGCGCCTTGCCGCCATCATCGAGCGGCGGCCGCACGTCTTCGACGGGCTGCTCGACCCCGGCCTGATGAGCGAGCTGCCCAACAAGGCGTATCTGAAGGCCCGCCTCGACGCCTTCCTGCAAGGCGCGGAGCTGCACGAGGAAAAGCTCGACCGGCTGCGCATCTTCGCCGCCGAGCAGAAGTTCCTGATCGGCGTGCGGCTCCTGACCGGCGCCATCGACGCCGTGCGCGCCGGCAAGGCGTTCTCCGATCTGGCGGACCTGACGATTGGCGCAGCACTTGAGGCCGTGGAGGCGGAGTTCGCGCTGCGCCACGGCCGGGTGGCGGGCGGGCGCGTGGCGATCCTCGGCATGGGCAAGCTGGGCAGCCGCGAGCTGACCGCCGGATCCGACGTCGACCTGATCCTGCTCTACGATCACGACGCGCATGCCGAGGAATCGGACGGCGAAAAGCCGCTCGCGCCCTCGCACTACTATGCCCGGCTCACCCAGCGGCTGATCGCCGCCGTCTCGGCCCCGACCGCCGAGGGCGTGCTCTACGAGCTCGACCTGCGGCTGCGGCCCTCCGGCAACAAGGGGCCGGTCGCCACCCATGTCGACTCCTTCCGCAAGTACCAGCGCGAGGACGCCTGGACCTGGGAGCACATGGCGCTGACGCGCGCGCGCGCCGTCGCCGGCGACCGCGCCTTCTGCGAGGAGGTCGAGGCCGAGGTGGCCGACATACTGGCGCGGCCGCGCGATGCGGGCAAGGTGTTCGGCGACGCCGCCGAGATGCGCGCCACCATCGCGGCGGAGAAGCCGCCGCGCGACGTCTGGGACCTGAAGCTCATTCCCGGCGGCCAGATCGACCTCGAATTCATCGCCCAGTGCGCGCGGCTGACCGGCAACATCGTCGAGGATGTGTGGCCGCCGACCTCGACGGGCGATGCGCTGTCGCGGCTCGCCCCCGCCTTCTGCGCGCCGCAGGCCAGGGACGAGCTGGTCGCGGCCTACGAGCTTTACCTGACGCTGACGCAGATCGTGCGGCTGTGCCTGACCGGCCCGCTCGACCCGGCCGACGTGCCGCCGGGCCTCGCCGACCTCCTGTTGCGCTCGACCGACCTGCCCGACCTGTCGGTGCTGGAGGCGCATATCCGCGACACGGCCGAGCGCGTCGAGGGGAATTTCCAGGCGCTGGTGGGCGCTCGGGGTTGAGCGCCAGTCGCTCCCCGCTCAGGCGGCCTTCTTCATCCGGCCGCGGGCGGGGATGCGCACCGACACGATGGTGCCGACGCCCTCGGTGGAGCGGATCTTGAGCGCGCCGCCATGCAGCTCCGCGAGGCTGCGCGAGATGGCGAGCCCGAGGCCCGAGCCCGTATGGCTCTTGGAGAACTGGTTCTGTACCTGCTCGAACGGGCGGCCGAGCTTCTTCAGCGCATCCCTGGGAATGCCGCAGCCCGTGTCCTCGATGCTCAGCATGATCGCGCCCGCCACCTTGCGCGCCCGAAGCGTGATGCGCCCGCCCTGGCCGGTGAACTTCACGGCGTTGGACAAAAGGTTGATGACGATCTGCTTGATGGCGCGGCGGTCGGCGTAAAGCACCATGTCGTCGGCGATCTGCGTGTCGAGCGTGATCGACTTCTCCGCCGCCTGCAGCGCCACCACCCGCACCGTCTCGTTGATGAGCGGGTTCAGGTCGATGCCCTCGCGGTCGATCGAGAACTGGCCGGCCTCGATCTTCGACATGTCGAGGATGTCGTTGATGACGCCGAGCAGGTAGGAGCCGGCGGAGTGGATGTCCCTGACATACTCCTCGTACTTGTCGGAGCCGAGCGGGCCGAAATAGGCCTGCTGCATCATCTCGGAGAAGCCGATGATGGCGTTGAGCGGCGTGCGCAGCTCGTGGCTCATATTGGCGAGGAACTCCGACTTGGCGCGGTTGGCGGCCTCGGCGCGCTCGGTCTCGCGCATGTATTTGCGGTTGAGCTCGACCAGCTCGGCCGTGCGCTCGCCCTCGGCCTTGCGCGCGAGCGACAGGTCGTGGATCGTCGCCATCAGCCGCCGCTCGCTGTCGACCAGCTTTTCCTGGTTCTGCTTCAACTGGGTGATGTCGGCGCCGACCGACACCATGCCGCCGTCGCGCGTCTTCAGCTCGTTGACCTGGAGCCAGCGGCCGTCGGCGAGCTGGCGCTCCCACGTCGCGCCGCCCGACGGGCCGTTGGGGTTGGCCAGCCGGCGCTCGCTGGCCAGCGCCGTCATGCGCTTCTCGATCGCCTCGCGCGACGTGCCGGGCACCACGTCCTCGTCGGACAGGCCGGTGTCCTGCTGGTACTTCGAGTTGCACATCACGAGGTTCTGCGCGGCGTCCCACAGCACGAAGGATTCGGAGATGCTCTCGATGGCGGTGCGCAGCCTGAGGTCGGCGGTCTCGGAACGCTGCGCCAGCGTGCGCTGCTCGGTGACGTCGACGGCGATGCCGATCAGGTGCAGGTCGGGCGCGTCGGGGTCGCTGACCTGCGCCTTGGCCCGGATCCACACCCACTGGCCGTCGGCGTGGCGCATGCGGAAGACGTGGTCGATCTGGTCGACCTCGCGCGCCACGATCCGGTTGGCCAGATCGAACAGGTCGCCGTCCTCCTCGTGGATGATCTCGGCCACCGCGCCGAAGGACAGCATCGCCTCCGACGGCTCGTAGCCCAGCATGTCGTACATGGAGCGCGACCAGTACATGCGCCCGCGCACCATGTCCCAGTCCCACAGGCCGCAGCGCCCGCGCACCAGCGCGAGGTCGACCCGCTCGTGCGCCTCCATGTAGAGCCTGTCGGCGGCCTGCGCGCGCGCGGCCTGGCCGAAATAGGCGTAGAGGATGATGAGCAGCACCGCCGCGGTCGCGACATAAAGCGTGACGTTGAAGGTGGCGGCGTCGCGCCACTGGGCGAACAGCGCATCCTGCGAGATCAGGGCGAGCGCGGCGCCCTCGCGCGCGTCGAACAGGTTCATGGCCGCCAGCCACGGCCTGTCGCCGATCGCCACCTCCATGACGCCGGCGCGCTCGCCGAACAGCGCCAGCGGCTGGCCGCCGGCGACGAAGGATTCGAGCGGCCGGCCGATCCACTGGGCGCCGGCGGGCGTCGCCGCCCTGACGACGAGATCGCCGTCGGCGACCAGAAGCACATGGCCGCGGCTGAGCGCGCCCGAGGCGGCGAGGCTCTCGACCGCGCCCCCCCAGGCGGCGAAGGGTGCCTCGCCGGAGGCCTGCGCCAGCTCGGCCGCCTGCGCGAGCTGGCCGGCGGACAGCGCCAGAACGCCCTTGGCCATGCGCTCGATGTTGTCGCGCTCGTTCATCAGCGAGACGCCGCGTGCGGCGGCGACGACGACGAGGAAGACGATGATGAGGATGGGGATCAGCCGCTTCAGAAACGGCTCGGCGGCGACGAGCCGCCTGTAGGCGGGCTCGGCGATCAGCCGCGCATTGCCCATCAGCCCCGCGCTCGCGCGCCTTGCCGCCTTGCGTCGGGCATGAAAGCTGCCTCCGGTCGCGCCCCACGCGCCCGCCTTGGCCATGAATGGCTCTCCGGTCCTGTCCCTCTGGTGATCCGGCAACGCCGCACGCCCGAATCGTCCATAAGGAATCAGACGTGATTCGGCCTGTCCAGTGGGACGGGCGGAAAAGTTACGAAATTGTTGCCGGGAGGAGCGAGCAGGGAGGAGCGAGTAGGGAATAGGGAATAGCGAGTAGGGGTTGACGGACAAGCGCGGCAGCAGGTCTGCCCGCTACTCGCTACTCGCTACTCGCTACTCGCTACTCGCTACTCGCTACTCGCTACTCGCTACTCGCTCAGGCCAACGTCCGCTCGACGATGTCGCGCAGGTCGCTCGACAGGTCCTTCGGCGCGGCGAGCGTCATGAGCGCCTCGCGGGCGGCGGCCTGCCGCGTCGGCTCCAGCGACCGCCACGAGCGCAGCGCCGTGGCGAGCCGCGCGGCAAGCTGCGGATTGCGCTTCTCGATCTCCAGCACGACCCTGGCGAACAGGCGGTAGCCCGCGCCGTCGGCGCGGTGGAAGCCCGTCTGGTTCATGGTCGAGAAGGTGCCGATCAGCGCCCGCACCCGGTTCGGGTTGGCGAGCGAGAAGCCGCGGTGCCGCGTCAGCGCCTCGACCAGCTCGACCGCGCTCGCGCCCGGCACGGTCGCCTGCGTCTGGTACCATTTGTCGAGCACCAGCGGGTCGTCGCCGTGCCTGGCCTCGAAGGCGGCCAGCGCCGCCACCGTCTCCTCATGGCCGGGGAAGCGGTGCGCCAGCACCGTCAGCGCCGCCGCCTTGTCGGTCATGTTGGTCGCCGCGCCGAACTGGCCCGCCGCGAGCGCCGGCCCGGCCTCGCCGGCCGACAGGTAGGACAAGAGCACGTTGCGCAGCGCGCGGCGGCCCGCGCTCGCCGCGTCGGGGCTGAACGGCCCGCTGTCCGCGAGCCGCCCGTAGAGGCGGGAAAAGACGTCGCCGTTGCGCGCCGCGATGGCGTCGACCAGCCCCTCGCGCGCGGCGAAGATGGCGTCGGGGTCGATGTCGGCGCCGATTTCCCGCGCTATGTCGGCCTCGGCCGGCAGCGTCAGCGCCAGCGCGCGCCAGGAGGGCTCCAGCGCCTCGTCGTCGGCGATCTCGCCGGCTGCCGCCGAAAGGGCGTCGTCGAAGCGGACTTTCTCCTGCGCCCGCACCGCGCGGTAGCCCCGGATCAGCGCGTCGGTGAACAGCGTGTTGAGCGCCTGCCAGCGCGCCACGAGGTCTCCGTCGCGGCGCGCCAGGAAGATCAGGTCCTGCGGCTTCCGCTCCATCGTCAGCGTGATCGGGGCCGAGAAGCCGCGATTGAGCGACAGGGCCGGCCGCTGCGCCACGCCCCTGAAGCGCACCGTATGCTTGCGCTTCCTGACATGGATGACGCCGTTCTCGACCGCCGCGCCCTCGACCGCCTCCGGCTCGATGTCGCGGCCGTCCGGGCCGACGAGGCCGAAGGCGAGCGGGATGTGCATCAGCCGCTTCCGGCTTTCGGAAGGCGTCGGCGGCACCGACTGCTCGATCTCGACCGTGAACTCGCCCGCCGCCGCGTCGTGCGCGGCCGTGACCGCCAGGTTGGGCGTGCCGGCCTGGTGATACCACAGCGAGAATTGCGACAGGTCGCGGCCCGATGCGTCCTCGAAGGCGCGGATGAAGTCCTCGATGGTGGCGGCCTCGCCGTCGTGGCGGGAAAGGTACAGCTTCAGCCCGGCGCGGAAGGCCTCCGCGCCGAGGATGGTGCGGATCATGCGCACCACCTCCGAGCCCTTCTCGTAGACGGTGGCGGTGTAGAAGTTGTTGATCTCGCGATAGCGCCGCGGCCGCACGGGGTGGGCCAGCGGCCCCTGATCCTCGGGGAACTGGTGGGCGCGCAGCGTGCGCACCTCGGCGATGCGCTTGACGGCGCGCGAGCGCATGTCGGCCGAGAACTCGTGGTCGCGGAAGACCGTCAGCCCCTCCTTGAGGCAGAGCTGGAACCAGTCGCGGCAAGTGATTCTGTTGCCTGTCCAGTTGTGGAAATATTCGTGGGCGATGATCGCCTCGATATTGGCGAAGTCGGCGTCGGTCGCGGTCGCCTCGTCGGCCAGCACGTATTTGTCGTTGAAGACGTTGAGGCCCTTGTTCTCCATCGCGCCCATGTTGAAGTCGGAGACGGCGACGATGTTGAACACGTCGAGGTCGTATTCGAGCCCGAACACCTCCTCGTCCCAGCGCATCGACCGCTTCAGCGCGTCCATGGCATAGGCGGCGCGCGCCTGCTTGCCGTGCTCGACATGGATGGCGAGCGCGATCCTGCGGCCCGACATCGTGACGAACTCGTCGGCGAGCGTGGCGAGGTCGCCCGCCACCAGCGCGAACAGGTAGGACGGCTTGGGGAACGGGTCGTGCCACACGGCATAGTGCCTGCCGCCGGCAAGCGCGCCGCTCTCGACCGGGTTGCCGTTCGACAGCAGCAGAGGCGCCTGCGCCCCGTCGGCCTCGATGCGCACCGTGTAGACCGACAGCATGTCCGGCCGGTCGAGGAAGTAGGTGATGCGGCGGAAGCCTTCGGGCTCGCACTGGGTGCACCAGACGCCGTTCGAGCGGTAGAGCCCCATCAGCGCGCCGTTGCGCGCGGGGTCGAGCCGCGTGACCACGGTGAGCCGGAACGTCTTCCCGCGCGGCGGGCGCGACAGGGTCAGGCCCTGCGGCCCGGCCTCGAAGGCGGCTTCGTCGGCCGCCTTGCCGTCGATGGCGAGGCTGACGAGGTCGAGCTCGTCGCCGTCGAGCACGAGCGGCGTGCCGGGGGCGACGTCGTCGCGCCGCGCCACCTCCAGCTCGGCGGTGACGAGCGTCTCGCGCGCGTCGAGGGCGAAGGTGAGGCGCGTGCGCGGGATGGTGTAGTCGCACGGCCGGTAATCCTCGATGCGGAAGACCTGGCCCGTATCCTTGCGCATGCGCTCTCGCCTCTCCTGGCCGCGTCGCGGGACGCCGCCCTGCGGCGTCCGTCGAGTCACGGTCTTACATGATCGGCGCGCGGTGCAAAACCGGCGATCGGCTTGCCTTCGGCGGCGGACGGGAAAGCCGCCCTCGGCTTCACAGGGCGGGCGGAATCGTCCATAGAGGGGAAAATCCGCCGCCGCGCCCCGCATCCGGCGGATGCGACGTGCCAGCCTGCCCGGAGTGAGCCGCACAGAATGTCCATTCCTTGTCCCGCCGGAACCTGCCGGCGGCAGGCGAAGTGCTAGAAATGGCAGGCGGAACCTCCCTTTCCTCCGGTCCCTCGGGCAACACGCTGCGCGGCATCGCGCTCAAGGTCCTTTCCGTCGCCGTGTTCGTGGCCATGTCCTCGCTCATCAAGGCGGCGGGGCAGCTGCCGGCGGGGCAGATCGTCTTCTTCCGCTCCTTCTTCGCCATCTTCCCCATCCTGGTGATGCTGACGTGGCAGCACGAGCTGCGCACGGCGCTGCGCACCGCGCACCCGCTCGGCCACATCGCGCGCGGCGCCGTCGGCGTCCTGTCCATGGGCCTGACCTTCTTCGCGCTCACCCGGCTGCCCCTGCCGGAGGCGATCATGCTCAACTACGCCCAGCCGCTGCTGGTCGTGGTCTTCAGCGCGCTGTTCCTCGGCGAGACGGTGCGCGCCTATCGCTGGACGGCGGTGCTCATCGGCCTTTTCGGCGTCGTCGTCATCTCGTGGCCGAGCCTTTCCCTGTTCGGGGAGGGGGCGAGCGCGGACGAGACCGCCGGCGTAATCGCGGCGCTGCTGGCGGCGACAGCTTCCGCCGTGGCCATGCTGCTGGTGCGCAAGCTCGTCCACACCGAGCGCACGCCCACCATCGTCATGTGGTTCTCGCTGACGGCGACGGTCGTCTCGTTGCTGACCATCCCTTTCGGCTGGGCGCCGCTCGCCCCGTGGCAGGCCGTGTGCCTCGTGCTGGGAGGCGTGTGCGGCGGCGTCGCGCAGATCCTGATGACGGAAGCCTACCGCCACGCCGAGGCCTCGACGGTGGCGCCGTTCGAGTACACGTCGATGATCCTGGGCATCGTCGTCGGCTATCTCGCCTTCGGCGACGTGCCGACCGCCTACACCATCGTCGGCGGCCTGATCGTGGTCGGCGCCGGCATCTTCATCATCATGCGCGAGCGCCGGCTGGGCCTCGAACGCGGCACCGCGCGCAAGGTCGCCCCGCCGCAATAGCCCGATGCCTCCAGCCGCAGCGGCCCGGCCACGGGCGCGCTAGACGTCCGCCATCTTGCGCAGGAACTCGCCGGTCGCCGCGTCGGCGGGGAAGAAGGATTCGATGGCGAGCTCCGACAGCGTGACGTCGAGCGGCGTGCCGAACACGGTGACGGTGCTGATGAACGACAGCGCCTGCCCGTTCATGCGCACGCGCATCGGCACGGCGATCTGCGATGCCGGGTCGCAGCCGCTGGCGGCCCCGACCGGCTGGCCGGGATAGGACGACAGCTCCCGCTCCAGCGCCGCGAGCCCCGGGTCTGCGGTGGCGTCGATCTGGCGGCGCAGCCGTCCGATGAGATGGGCGCGCCATTCGCCGAGATTGGCGATGCGCGGCGCAAGCCCCCGAGGATGCAGCGCCAGCCGCAGCACGTTGACCGGCGGCGACAGCAGCGACGGCTCCTCTATCCCCTCCAGGAAGGGCGCAGCGGCGGCGTTGGCCAACACCATGTTCCAGCTCCTGTCGACGGCGATCGCCGGGTAGGGCTCGTGGCCCTTCAGCACCAGCTCGACCGCGGCGAGCGCCGGCCTGAAGACGGGGTCGTCCAGCCCGCGCTCGCCATAGGTGGGCGCGAAGCCCGCCGCCATCAGCAGGCGGTTGCGCTGGCGCAGCGGCACGTCCATGTGCTCGGCCAGCCGCAGCACCATCTCGCGCGAGGGCTTGGCCCGCCCGCTTTCCATGAAGCTCAGGTGCCGCTGCGATATCTCGGCCTCGAGCGCCAGGTCGAGCTGGCTCATGCGCCGGCGCTGCCGCCATTCGCGGATCATGGCGCCCACGCCCGCCTGCCGTTCGCCCGCCTGCCATTTGCCCGCCTGCCATTTGCCCGGTTGCGTCGTCGCCATGGCGTTTTCCTCCCACGGTGCGCGGCAGCCTAGCCGCGAAGCCGCCGCGTTCCTATTACCTGCCGCGTAATCGCCAGCCGCGTCCTTCCCGGCCATGCTTGCCGTCATCGACCTTCTCGAACGACGGGAGAACGACCATGACCATCGAGAACACCCCCTTCCTGCGCAACGTCCTCCTCGCCGACGCGGCGATGGGCGCGGCGGCGGCCGCGCTCACCATCCCCGGCGCGGGCCTGCTTGCGCCGCTCCTCGGCCTGCCGCAGGCGTTGCTGTTCTGGGCCGGCGTGGCGCTGGTGCCGGTCGTCGCCTTCCTGCTGGCGATGGCGCGCCGCGCGTCGGTTCCGCGCTCGTGGCTGCGCGAGATCGTGCTCGTCAACTGGGCATGGGTGGCGGCGAGCCTCGGCATCCTGGCCTTCGCCCCCATCGCCCCGAACGCGCTCGGCGTCGCCTTCATCCTCGCCCAGGCGGCCGCCGTCGCCGGCTTCGCCGTGCTCGAGGGGCTGGCGCTGCGGGGCGCCGGCGCGGCGGTGGCCTGATCAGCCGCCGAGCGCGTCGAGCTTGGCCCTGATCTCGAGGAAATCCCGCCACGCAAGCTTCTTGTGGGCGGGATTTCTCAGCAGATAGGCCGGGTGCAGCGTCGGCATCGCCGGGATCTCCACCCCCGACGCCGTCGTGTGCGCCTGCCATTTGCCGCGCAGCTTGAGCACGCCATCGGTGGCGTTGAGCACGACCTTGGCCGAGGGGCCGCCCAGCGTCACCAGCACCCTGGGGTTCACGAGCTCGATCTGGCGCTCGATGAACGGGCGGCAGATCTCGGTTTCGAGCGGCGTCGGCGTGCGGTTGCCCGGCGGCCGCCACGGGATGACGTTGGCGATATAGGCGCCGCTCGCCCGCTCGATGCCGATCGCCGCCAGCATGCGGTCGAGCAGCTGGCCCGAACGGCCGACGAAGGGCTTGCCCTTTATGTCCTCGTCGCGGCCCGGCGCCTCGCCGACCAGCATCAGCGGCGCGCGCGGATTGCCGTCGCTGAACACGGTCTGCTTGGCGGTGAACTTCAGGTTGCAGCCGTCGAAGCCGTCGAGGATGTCGCGCAGCTCCTCCAGCGTCCGCGCCTGACGCGCCAGCTCGCGCGCCTTCGCCGCCTGCGCCTCGTCGGGCACCGAAAGCGCCGGGGCGGATCGGGGGGGGGGCGATGGCGCTGCCTGCCGCTGTGGCGGCGTGCGGGGATCTTGCGCGGACGCGGCCTCGGCGAAGCGGTCGGCCGGCGCGTCGTCGAGCGCCTCGTCGACGCCCGCCTCGGCGTAGAAGCGGATCAGGTCGGCAAGGTCGGGCTGGGGCGCTTTGGGGTCGGCACTCGACATCACGGCCCGACCTTATTCGACCCGGCCTCTCAGGAGAAGGGCACGGCCGGGTCCTGGACGAGAAAGAATTCCCAGCGCGGCGTGAAGTCCGAGATCAGGAACTCGAAGGTCGCCGTCTCCAGCGGATCGGTGTGGCCGTCGTGGAAGAGCAGCCGGTCGTAGGGCTCGAAGTCGCGGCTGTACTGCGCGTAGCGGTCGCTCGAGATGTTGGCGGATGCGCGCCGCCGCTGGTCGAAGGAAAGCCCGTCGCCGAAGGTGCTGGGCCGGCCGCGTATCTCCTGAAGCTCGAACTCGAACTCCAGCCAGGGCAGGCCGCTGTTGTTGAGGGTGACGATGCGCATGTGGATGAAGCCGGTGGCGAAGTCGCCGGCGAAGCCGAGCGGGCGGATCGGCCGCTCGGCGCGGATGACCAGCGTCGCCGGGCTGGCGGAATAGAACTCCTGCACCAGCACCACCGGGTCGTCGGCCGTCCTGCCGCTGCCGGAGATGCCGACGATGGCGAACCCGCCCATCTCGGCGGAGTAGGAATAGGCCCCCGCGTGCCAGCGTCCGAGATCGTCCACCGGCTGCGCCGCAGCGGTGGCGCACAGGCCTGCGAATGCGAGCAGGGCAGGCCGCGCCTTTGCCATGCGTCCTTCCTCGGCCCGGCATTCTACACGCCCGGTCGGCGGGGGTGAAGGCGCCGGCGGCCGGGTGGGGATGTTTGTGCCGGCGGTCGCCGGCCGCCATCGCCGGCCGCCATTGCCGGACGGGCCATCGCCGCAGGTTTCGGAGACGCCCATGCCCCGGTCGGGGCCGGGAATATCCGGCCAATAATTGACGTTTACGTTAAAGTAAATATATCATGGCATCCGGCAGGTGCGACATCTGTCGTGCGATCCACAGCGCGGAAGCGGTTTCGCGCGGGCGAACGATGCGCTAAGAGCGCAGGGAGCTTGAGTGCCGACGGGCTGACGCGGAGGGATTTTCGATGAGCGACACTGAACGCGAGAGCATGGAGTTCGACGTGGTGATCGTGGGCGCGGGGCCGGCCGGCCTTGCCGCGGCGATCCGCCTGAAGCAGTTGAACCCCGAGCTTTCGGTGGTCGTGCTCGAGAAGGGCGCGGAAGTCGGCGCCCACATCCTTTCCGGCGCGGTGGTCGATCCCGTCGGCGTCGACCGGCTCTTGCCCGGCTGGCGCGAGGAGGCCGACCATCCGTTCAGGACCCCGGTCGAGGCCGATCATTTCCTGCTCCTCGGCCCGGCGGGCTCGATCAGGCTGCCGAACTTCCTGATGCCGCCGCTGATGGGCAATCACGGCAACTACATCGTCTCGCTGGGCAATGTCTGCCGCTGGCTGGCCGGCCATGCCGAGGCGCTGGGCGTCGAGATCTATCCCGGCTTCGCCGCCGCCGAGGTGCTCTACAACGACGAGGGCGCGGTGATCGGCGTCGCCACCGGCGACATGGGTATCGAGCGCGACGGCACCAGGGGGCCGAACTATGCGCCGGGCATGGAGCTGCTCGGCAAATACGTGCTGATCGGCGAGGGGGTGCGCGGCTCGCTCGCCAAGCAGCTGATCGCGAAATTCGGCCTGTCGGACGGCCGCGAGCCCCAGAAATTCGGCATCGGCCTCAAGGAGCTGTGGCAGGTCAGGCCCGAGAACCACAAGCCCGGCCTCGTCCAGCATTCGTTCGGCTGGCCGCTCGATTCCTCGACCGGCGGCGGCTCCTTCCTCTACCATCTGGAGGACAATCTGGTCGCGGTCGGCTTCGTGGTCCACCTCAACTACAAGAACCCGTATCTGTCGCCCTTCGAGGAGTTCCAGCGCTTCAAGACCCATCCGGCCATTGCCGGCACCTTCGACGGCGCCAAGCGCATCTCCTACGGCGCGCGCGCCATCACCGAGGGCGGCTACCAGTCGGTTCCGAAGCTGACCTTCCCCGGCGGCGCGCTGATCGGCTGCTCGGCCGGCCTCGTCAACGTGCCGCGCATCAAGGGTTCGCACAACGCCGTGCTGTCGGGCATGATGGCGGCCGAGCACGTGGCCGAGGCGGTCGCGGCCGGCCGCGCCCATGACGAGATCGCCGGCTACGAGGCGGCGTGGCGCGACAGCGACATCGGCAAGGACCTGAAGAAGGTGCGCAACGTCAAGCCGCTGTGGACGAAGTTCGGCCTGTGGCTGGGCGTGGCGCTCGGCGGCCTCGACATGTGGCTGAACACGCTGTTCGGCGCCTCGCCCTTCGGCACCATGAAGCACGGCAAGACCGACGCCCAATCGCTGGAGCCGGCGGCGAAGCACAGGAAGATCGCCTATCCCAAGCCCGACGGCGTGCTGACCTTCGACCGGCTGTCCTCGGTGTTCCTGTCCAACACCAACCACGAGGAGGACCAGCCGATCCACCTCCAGGTCAAGGACATGGAGCTTCAGAAGCGTTCCGAGCACGACGTCTATGCCGGCCCGTCCTCGCGCTACTGCCCGGCCGGCGTCTACGAATGGGTCGACGCCGACGGCAACGCCGCCGCCGACCGCATGGGCATCGACGTGCGCTTCGTCATCAACGCGCAGAACTGCGTCCACTGCAAGACCTGCGACATCAAGGACCCCAACCAGAACATCAACTGGGTGCCGCCGCAGGGCGGCGAGGGGCCGGTCTATCCGAATATGTGAGAAGGCAAGCGGACAGGGGGTGGCGAATAGGGCTTGCCGGCCGTTCTTCCCCTATTCGCTGCTCACTATTCGCTTTTCTATCTCCCCCGCCTCCACCACGAATTCCAGCAGCACCGGCGTGTGGTCGGAGCCGGGGCTTTCGAGCGTGGCGAGGCCGGTGGGCCGCACGCCGCCCTTGACCATCAGGTTGTCGATGGGCAGGCCGACAAGGCGCCGCCACGACGGCGGCAGCCGCCGGTCGAGCCAGGTGGGGCCGACGCCGCGCAGGATGCGCGCGCCGCTCGCCTCGGCGATGCGCCGCGCGGCGTGGCTCCACGGCACCGCGTTCAGGTCTCCGGCGACGATCGCCGTGTCGCCGACGGCGCCGAGCAGCGGCGCGAGGCGCGGAAGCTGCCACGGCTGCTCGAACGGCCACGGCCAGCCCATGTGCAGCGCCGCGACCTCGACCGTGCGTCCGCCGAGGTCGAGGCGCACATGGGCGAAGGAGCCGCGGTCGCCGCAGCGCGGCTCGAACCCCTCCGCGAAGGGCCGCCGCGACAGGATCGCGGCGCCGCCGACATGGCTCGGCTGCGGGCAGATCAGCCGGTAGGGATAGGCCGCCTCCAGGAGCGCGAGCTTCTCGCGCCACAGGTCCGACACCTCGCTCAGCGTCATGACGTCGGGCCGCACGGCGCCGATCAGCGACAGCGCCGCCTCCGGCGTCGGGTTGTCGTAGCGCAGGTTCATCTGCAACAGGCGGTAGGTCGGCCCCGCATCGGCGCCGGCGAGCGAGGGCGTCGCGTGCGGGCCGACGGTCTGGATCGTCACGGCAAGGCCGAGAAGCGCGGCGAAGGCCGCCTCGATGCGCAGGCGCAGGACAAGCAGCGCCGGCACGAGCAGCAGGAGCAGCGCCGCAAGGTGCAGCCGCAGATGCGAGAAGGAATCGAAGGCCAGATGCAGCCGCCCGAGATAGCCGAAGGCGATGGCCGCGCCGAGCGCGGCGAGCACCGCCGGCAAGGCGAGCCGCAGCAGCAGCGAAAATGTCCGGTGGCGACGCATGGCGGGCGAGGGTGACGAGGATTGCGGCAGGGGCAAGGCTACTGGAACGCGGTCTCGGAGAAGCTGCGAAGCTTGCGCGAATGCAGCCGCTCCGGCGGCATGGCCGCCAGCTTCTCCAGCGCACGGATGCCGATGGTCAGGTGCTGCGCCACCTGCCGCTTGTAGAAGTCGCTCGCCATGCCCGGCAGCTTCAGTTCGCCGTGCAGCGGCTTGTCGGAGACGCACAGAAGCGTGCCGTAGGGCACGCGGAAGCGGAAGCCGTTGGCGGCGATGGTGGCCGATTCCATGTCGAGCGCGATGGCGCGCGACTGCGACAGGCGCTGCACCGGCCCGCGCTGGTCGCGCAGCTCCCAGTTGCGGTTGTCGATGGTGGCGACCGTGCCGGTGCGCATGATGCGCTTCAGGTCGTAGCCGGAAAGCCCGGTCACCTCCGCCACCGCCTCCTGCAACGCCACCTGCACCTCGGCCAGCGCCGGGATCGGCACCCACACCGGCAGGTCGTCGTCGAGCACATGGTCCTCGCGCACATAGGCGTGCGCCAGCACGTAGTCGCCCAGCGCCTGGGTGTTGCGCAGGCCCGCGCAGTGGCCCAGCATCAGCCACGCATGCGGCCGCAGCACCGCGATGTGGTCGGTGATCGTCTTGGCGTTGGAGGGGCCGACGCCGATATTGACCATGGTGATGCCGCCGTGGCCCTCCTTCGTCAGGTGGTAGGCGGGCATCTGCGGCATGCGCGGCAGGACGAGGCCGCCCGCCGCCGCCTCGCCGGCGCGGGTGACGAGGTTGCCCGGCTCGACGAAGGCGTCGTATCCGCCGCCGCCCGCTTCCATCAGCGCGCGGGCATGGGCGCAGAACTCGTCGATGTAGAACTGGTAGTTGGTGAACAGCACGAAGTTCTGGAAGAAGTGCGGGCTGGTCGCCGTGTAGTGCGACAGCCGGTGCAGCGAATAGTCGATGCGCTGGGCGGTGAAGGGGGCGAGCGGCATCGGCTCGCCCGGCATCGCCTCGAAGGTGCCGTTGACGATGTGGTCGTCGGTGCCGTTCAGGTCCGGCACGTCGAACAGGTCGCGCAGCGGCCGCTTGATGCGCTCGGCCACCGACGCCTCGACATAGGTGCCCTCGAGGAAGGCGAAATGCAGCGGGATCGGCGTCTCCGACTCGCCCACCGTCACCGGCACGCCGTGGTTGCGCATCAGGAGCCGCAACTGCTCGGTGAGGTAGCTGTCGAACAGGTCGGGCCGCGTGACGGTGGTGGCGTAGCGGCCGGGCTCGGGCATATGGCCGTAGGCCAGCCGCGAGTCGATCTGCGCGAAGGAGGCCGTCGCCATGGCGACTTCCGGGTAGAAGGCGCGGTAGCGCCGCTGCCGGTCCTCGCCGTCGGCAAGGGCCGCGAAGGAGGCGCGCAGGAAAGCGGTGTTGCGCTCGTAGAGCGCCTTCAGCGCCGCCACCGCCTCGCGCGCGTCGGTGAAGCTCTGGCGCGCGAACGGCTCGGGCGTGGCGATCGATTCGGCGGCGTCGTGGCGGATTCGTTTTTCCATGACCCATCATAATGGGTTGCCGCCGCCGTTTCGAGGGGAGCGGGCGGCATTTCGGCTCCGGGCGCCGCGACCCTGCCTCAGCCGCGTTGCAGGCTGATGACGAGGACGAGGCCCGCGCCGCTCGACAGTTTGCGGCTGTCCTCGATGAAGGCGTCGGCGCCGGCCTGCACGGACTGCATGGCGACCAGCGGCGCCAGCAGCGCGGCGGCGAGCAGCGCGAAGCGGGGGAGCGCGGAGGCGATGCCGGAGAAAAGGGCGGTGCGGCGGGTCATGGTCGGCTCCCTGTCCTCAGCGGCGCAGGCCGGTCGGGCAACTGGCGGCGTTGGTCGTGTCGCAGAACTGGTAGACCACGCCCTGCGGCCGTCCGGTGCGGCTCTTCTCGGCCACCAGGATCGACATGCCCATGCCGAACAGCGTGACGAGCAGGCACACGATGGTGAAGCGGCGGGCGAGCATCGGGGCGGTCTCCTTCGTTTATGGCGAAAGGATGCCCGAACGTGGCTGAACCATGGCTGAGGCCGCCGTTCATGTGGCGTTCAAGCACGTTAACAGGTGCTTAAGCCGGTTTCATTGGCGCGCCGCCGCCGGCTGTGATTACCTTGCGCCGTGGAAACGGAGGACGGCATGACAATCCAGACGGCACCCATCGCGCTCTATTACTGGCCGACGCCCAACGGCTGGAAGATCACCATCATGCTGGAGGAGCTGGGCGTCCCCTACGAGGTCAACTACGTCAATATCGGCAAGGGCGAGCAGTTCGAGCCGGCCTTCCTGGCGATCTCGCCCAACAACCGCATGCCGGCGATCGTCGATCCCGAGGGGCCCTCCTCGGATGGGAAATGGGGCGGCGCGCCGATCCCGGTGTTCGAATCGGGCGCGATCCTGCAATATCTCGGCCGCAAGTTCGGCCGCTTCTATCCCGCCGACGAGCGCGCCCGCGTCGAGGTCGACCAGTGGCTGTTCTGGCAGATGGGCGGGCTGGGGCCGATGGCCGGCCAGGCCCACCATTTCCGGCAATACGCGCCGCAGCAGGTGCCCTATGCCATCGAGCGCTACACCAACGAGGTCAACCGCCTCTACGGGGTGATGAACAAGCGCCTCGCCGACCGCGACTATCTCGCCGGCGACTACTCCATCGCCGACATGGCCTGCGTCGGCTGGGTCAGGCCCTACAGGAACCAGGGGCAGGACCTCGACGACTTCCCCCACCTCAAGCGCTGGTTCGAGACGCTGTCGGCGCGGCCGGCGGTGGAAAGGGGCTGGTCGGTCGGACAGGAATATCGCAGCAACCTCGCCGACGACAAGGAAGCGCAGAAGGTGCTGTTCGGCCAGACGGCGAGGAAGTGAGCGAGTAGTGAGTAGGGAGTAGTGAATGAAGTTGCCTGCGAAAAGCGCCGGCATTCTTCCTGTTCCCTATTCCCTATTCCCTATTCCCTATTCCCTATTCGCTACTACTGCCGCTTCCAGTTCTGCGTCTTGCAGAACACCACCGCCACGCAGCCCTGCATGGCGAGGCTGTCGCCCTTGAGCGTGGCGTTGCCGGAATAGGTCTTGTCGTCGGCCGGGTCGGTGATCGTGCCCTTGTACTTGCCGTCGCCGGTCGCCTGCATCTGGCCGATGCGCTTGCCCTTGTGCTTGCCGGTGCGCAGCGTGATGGAGAAGCCGCCGGCGGCCGCGGCGATCTGCGCGGTCTCGCCGCTGTCGGTCCGCCAGTTGCCGACGATGCCGTCGGCGTGGGCCGTGCCCGCCATCATCGCCACCGCCGCCGTCGCCAGCATGAACGTACGAAGCATGTCATCCTCCCGTCGGCCCGGTTCGGGAAAAGCGCAGGGGCCGATGCTGCGTTTACGAATACGTAAGCGTAAACCGGATCGCGGCGGGACGGAAGCCCCCGGCGCGGCGGCAACGTGCCTGCCGGCGTGGTTAGCGAAGCGTTGCGCGCGCCGCCGAGGATTTTCGAGGCATTTTCATCGAATCCCTTGGAATCCGCGAGCTCGCATCGTTAATGAATCCCAAGGTTTACCTCTTGTTTTCGTTTCGTTTTCTTCGCATTAAGCACGCCATTTAACGACGGATTCAAGGCTCCCCGCCATCCTGAGAGCCATGGAAGGGCAACGACCGGACCGGCAGAAAGACGGCTCTCGGGACTGCAACAGGGGATAGAAGATGGCTCGTTTCGACATGCACGACGCCGGCATCGGCGCCACCACCCAGGCGGAAATCCTGTTCGAGCTGGGCATGATGTATGCGACCGGCCGCGACTGCGAGATCGATCTGGTCGCCGCCCACAAATGGTTCAACATCGCCGCCATCAAGGGCTCCGCCCGCGCCGCCGAGCTGCGCGCCGAGCTGGCGGCCACGATGACCAAGCCCGACATCGCCCGGGCGCTGCGCGAGGCGCGCGAGTGGATGACCGTTCACTGAGCAAGGCAGGAAGATGCCGTCACGGCCGGGTTGAGAGTACACAGGGAAGGCGACAAGGCGGAAACCGCCGCGACTTCACAGGGGCGCAAGGGCCGCGACCGGCGGGAACAGCCGGCGCGGCCCTTCATGTCTTGCCGCCTCAGCTCACGCCGACATAGCGGCCGGGCCGGTGGTTGAGCGCCAGCATCAGGTTGAGGGCGACGGCGCCGAGCAGCGACAGCGCGATCCGGTCCGCCGGCACCACGAACAGGCCCGCCGTCAGGATGGCGGCATCGATGCCGAGCTGGACGTAGCCGGCGCGCAGGCCGAAGCGCTCCTGCAGGAACAGCGCCAGGATGTTGACGCCGCCGAGGCTGGCGCGGTGCCGGAACAGGATCAGGAGCCCGACGCCCATGATCGCGCCGCCGATCAGCGCCGCATAGAGCGGATCGACGGCGGCGACGTCGATCCACCGGCCGGACTGGCCGGTGAAGAACGACAGGAGCGCCACCGCCGCGAAGGTCCTGAGCGTGAAGGCGAGCCCCATCTGCATCAGCGACAGCACGTAGAACGGCAGGTTGAGCGCGAAGAACGCCCAGCCGAACGGGATGCCGCCGGCATACTGGATGAGGAGCGCGAGCCCCGCCGTGCTGCCGGTCACCAGCGTCGCCTCGGTGTAGACGGTCAGGCCGAGCGCGATCAGCGCCGTGCCGACGACGAGCGCCAGCGCGTCCTCGTAGGGCCGGTGAGGGGAAGGTGCCACAAGGTCGGGGGAGGTCACGGGCCGCTGCCGCTCCGCTTCGTCGGTTGCGATGCGGCATTTGCGCGGATTTCGGCCCGCGCGCAACAGGATTCGGGAGCTGCGGCGCCCCGTGGCGTCATGTCGCCTGTTCGCGGAAGCGCACCAGCACGGTTCCGTCGGTGACCTGCGTGCCCTCGGGCACGATCTCCTCGATCTCGCCGTCGTGCGGGGCGGCGATGGTGTGCTCCATCTTCATCGCCTCCAGCACCAGCAGGGCCTGGCCCTTCGCCACCGTGTCGCCGGCCGCCGCCCGCGTCAGCTTGACCAGCCCGGGCATCGGCGCGCGCAGCGCGTCGCCCCCGGCCGCGGCGGCTTCCGCGTCCGCGAAGGGGTCGTGGACGGCGAAGGTGTGGCTCGCCGCGCCGGCGAAGACCGTGACGTGGCCCGGCCAGCGCGCGGTGGCGAAGCGGCCGCCCGACAGCGGCAGCCAGGCCGTCGCGCCCTGCGTGTCGATCCGCACGTTGCCGTTGGCCGCCACCGCAAGCCGCGCCCTGATCTCCTCGCCCTCATGCGTCAGCGCCACCTGCCTGGCGACCGGCTGGAAATGGGCGTAGCCGGCCAGCGCCGTCCAAGGGTCGGCGGCCTTCGGGTCGGCCGCGACGTCGGCCGCCGCCAGCGCCGCCGCCGCGACATGGCCGACCGTGGGCGCGGCCGGCGCGGTCAGCGCCTCCTGCCGGCGGCTGATCATGCCGGTATCGACGTTGCCGGCGGCGAAGTCGGGATCGGCGGCGAGCGCGGCGAGGAACCTCGTGTTGACCACCGAGCCGGCGATCTCGGTGCGGGCGAGCGCCTCCGACAGCGCCGCGAGCGCGGCCTCGCGCGTGTGCGCGTGCGTCACCAGCTTGGCGATCATCGGGTCGTAGAAGGGCGAGATCGCGTCGCCCTCGCGCACGCCGGTCTCGATGCGGATCGCAGCCCCCGCCGCCGCCTCGCGCGGAAAGCGCAGATGGTGCAGCGTGCCGATCGCCGGCAGGAAGCCCCTGGCCGCGTCCTCGGCATAGAGCCTCGCCTCGAAGGCGTGGCCGTCGAGGCCGATGTCCTCCTGCCGCGCCGGCAGCTTCTCGCCGGCGGCGACGCGAAGCTGCCACTCCACCAGGTCGATGCCGGTGACCATCTCGGTCACCGGATGCTCGACCTGAAGCCGCGTGTTCATCTCCATGAACCAGAAGCGGTCGGGGCGCAGACCGTCCGAGGCGTCGACGATGAACTCGATGGTGCCGGCGCCGGAATAGCCGATGGCCTTCGCCGCCGTCACGGCGGCCTCGGTCATGGCCGCGCGCATCTCTTGCGTCATGCCCGGGGCCGGCGCTTCCTCGATCACCTTCTGGTGGCGGCGCTGGGCCGAGCAGTCGCGCTCGTAGAGGTGGACGACGTTGCCGTGGTTGTCGCCGAACACCTGCACCTCGATGTGGCGCGGCTTCTCGACATATTTCTCGACCAGCACCCGGTCGTCGCCGAAGGCGGCCTTGGCCTCGCGCCGTGCCGCCGCCAGCGCCTCGGCGAAGTCGTCGGCGTGGTCGACCCTGCGCATGCCCTTGCCGCCGCCGCCGGCCCGCGCCTTGATCAGCACCGGATAGCCGATCTCGCGCGCCTTGGAGGCGAGGATGACGATCTCCTGGCCCTCGCCGTGATAGCCCGGCACCACCGGCACGCCGGCCTTCTCCATCAGCCGCTTGGCCGCGTCCTTCAGGCCCATGGCGCGGATGGCCCTGGCCGAGGGGCCGATGAAGACGAGGCCGGCGGCTTCTATCTGCTCCACGAAGCCCGGATTCTCCGACAGGAAGCCGTAGCCGGGATGGATCGCCTGCGCGCCGGTCTCTATCGCCGCCGCGATGATCCTGTCGGCCACGAGATAGCTTTCCGCCACCGGCGAGGGGCCGATATGCACCGCCTCGTCGGCCATGGCGACGTGCAGCGCCCCCGCATCCGCGTCCGAATGGACGGCGACGGTCGCGACGCCCATGCGCCGCGCGGTGCGGATGACGCGGCAGGCGATCTCGCCGCGGTTGGCGATCAGGATCTTGTCGAACATCGGTTTTCCTCTGGTGGAGGGCTGGACACAGTGCGCGAACGGCCGCGCCATCCGGCGCTCGTCGCATGGCGGGCGGCAAGGACGGTTGCGGTCGCGGCCGCTTTGCTTCTACCGTGGCGGCCGGCCACGATCCGGGAGAGACGATGACACGACGCCTGCGCATCCTTGCCGCCGCCTGCGCGCTCGCGGGCTGGCCGGGCCCCTCCCATGCCGACTGGAAGCCGGCGGAGCGCGTCGAGCACTACCGCGTCTCCGGCCGCTCCGGCATCGAGCTCTACCGCTCGATCGGCGAGAACGGGCCGCTGGTCGGCGTCGGCCGGGCCATCGCCTACACGGATTTCAAGCTTCTGTGGTCGCGCGACTACCGTCCGCAAGCCGACGGCTCCTGCACGCTCGCATCGGCGCGGCCGAGCCTGACCATCACCTACCGCCTGCCCAGGGCGGCCGGCGACCTGCCCGCCGCCACGAAGCGGGCATGGCAGACCTTCCTCGACGGGATCGCGGCTCACGAGAAGATCCACGGCGACATCATCGTCGACATGGTGCGGCGGATCGAGGCGGTGTCGGTCGGCCTCAACGCGCCGGACGATCCCGGCTGCAAGAAGGTGCGCGAGGCGTTGCAGGCCAGGCTCGGCGCGCTGTCGCAGGAGCAGCGGCAGAAAAGCCGCGACTTCGACCGCGAGGAGATGCGCGAGGGCGGCAACGTCCATCGCCTGATCCTGGCGCTGGTCAATGGCGGCTGAGCGGGAAGACGAAGGCGCTGGTTGAGCCGGACCGTTCCGAACCCGCAGGGTTCGCAAGGGCGTCCGCCCGTCGCCGGTCGTCCGGCGCCCCTTGCGGAGCGAAGCGGCCGCAGGCCGCGACAGCGTGAGACCTCCACGAACCCGCGGGGTTCGCAAGGGCGCCCGCCCGTCGCCGGTCGTCCGGCGCCCCTTGCGGAGCGAAGCGGCCGCCGGCCGCGACAGCGTGAGACCTCCACGAACCCGCAGGGTTCGCAAGGGCGCCCGCCCGTCGCCGGTCGTCCGGCGCCCTTTGCGGAGCGAAGCGGCCGCAGGCCGCGACAGCGTGAGCAAGGAAAACTGGCGCACCCGACAGGATTCGAACCTGTGACCTCTGCCTTCGGAGGGCAGCACTCTATCCAGCTGAGCTACGGGTGCCTCGATCATGTGCCTATCGCATTCGGCCATCTGCGGTCAACGGGTCTGCGCGTCTGTCCCTACATCCTGAACACGCCGAACTTCGTGTCGGGGACGGGCGCGTTGAGCGCCGCCGACAGCGACAGCGCCAGCACCTCGCGCGTGCGCGCCGGGTCGATGATGCCGTCGTCCCACAGCCGCGCCGACGAATAGAGCGGATGGCCCTCGCGCTCGTACTTCTCCAGCGTCGGGCGCCTGAACTCGGCCTCCTCCTCGGCGCTCCAGGTGCCGCCCTTCCTCTCGATGCCCTCGCGCTTGACCATGGCGAGCACGGTGGCGGCCTGCTCGCCGCCCATCACCGAGATGCGCGCGTTCGGCCACATCCACAGGAAGCGCGGCGAATAGGCGCGCCCGCACATGCCGTAATTGCCGGCGCCGAACGAGCCGCCGACGATGACGGTGAGCTTCGGCACCCGGGCGGTCGCCACCGCCGTCACCAGCTTGGCCCCGTCCTTGGCGATGCCGCCGGCCTCGTACTTGCGGCCGACCATGAAGCCGGTGATGTTCTGCAGGAAGATCAGCGGGATCTTGCGCTGGCAGCACAGCTCGATGAAATGCGCGCCCTTGACCGCGCTTTCCGAGAACAGCACGCCGTTGTTGCCGAGGATGCCGACCGGCATGCCGTGCAGATGCGCGAAGCCGGTGACGAGCGTGGTGCCGTAGTTCTGCTTGAACTCGTCGAACTCCGAGCCGTCGACGATGCGCGCGATCACCTCGCGCACGTCGTAGGGCTGGCGCAGGTCCGCCGGCACCACGCCGTGGATCTCATCGGGCGCGTAAAGCGGCTGAATCGGTTTCTTCAGCGCCAGCCCGATCCGCTTGGTCCGATTCAGGTTTTTGACGATGCGCCGCACGATGGCCAGCGCATGGGTGTCGTCGGTGGCGTAGTGGTCGGCAACGCCCGATTCGCGCGTGTGCAGGTCGGCCCCGCCGAGGTCCTCGGCGCTCACCTCCTCGCCGGTCGCCGCCTTCACCAGCGGCGGCCCGCCGAGGAAGATCGTGGCCTGCTTGCGCACCATGATCGTCTCGTCCGACATCGCCGGCACATAGGCGCCGCCGGCGGTACACGAGCCCATGACGCAGGCGATCTGCGGGATGCCGGCCGCCGACATGTTGGCCTGGTTGAAGAAGATGCGGCCGAAATGCTCGCGGTCGGGGAACACCTCGTCCTGGTTGGGCAGGTTGGCGCCGCCGGAATCGACGAGATAGATGCAGGGCAGGTTGTTCTCGCGCGCGATCTCCTGCGCGCGCAGGTGCTTCTTGACGGTCAGCGGATAGTAGGTGCCGCCCTTCACCGTGGCGTCGTTGACGACGACGACGCATTCCGTGCCCTCGACGCGGCCGATGCCGGTGATGATGCCGGCAGACGCGATGTCGCCGCCATACATTCCCCACGCCGCGAACTGCCCGATCTCGAGGAAGGGCGAGCCGGTGTCGAGAAGCTGCGCCAGCCTCTCGCGCGGCAGCAGCTTGCCGCGCGAGACGTGGCGCTGGCGCGATTCTTCCGAGCCGCCGCGCTCGACCGTGGCGGCCTTGTCGGCGATGTCGGCCACGAGCTGGCGCATGCGCCCGGCATTGGCCTTGAACGTTTCGGAGGCGGGCGAAATCTGCGACTGGAGTGCGGGCACCGTGTTCTCCCTAGCGAATGAGTTCGATCTTGCAGCCGACATCGACCCGCGCCCATGCGCGGTCCGCCGTCACCGCGGTCGCATTCTCGCGCAGGGCGAGCGCGAGGCAGGCGCGGTCGGCGAGCGAGAGGCCGGCTGCCTCGGTCGGCCGGCGAAGGGCTACGGAAGCCGCGGCGAGCTGCCCGTCGAAATCGGCGAGCGGAAGGCGCAGGAGACTCATAGCCTGGCTCGCGGCTTCATGCGTCATGCCGCCGTCGACCAGCTTGGTGCCCACCTCGACCGCGTTGATCGTGCTCATGATGCCGTTGGCAAGCCGCCCGGCGACGACATCCGCGCCGGGCTCGCTGTTGAGGACCGCCAGCACGGCAGAAGCGTCGAGGACATACTTCACGCCGATCCCTCGGACGCCGCTTCCCTGCGACGCTCCTCGATGAGCTGGTCGACGAGGCTGACGTCGGCCGGCACGTATTTGCGCACCAGTTCCTGCGCCCTGCGGATTGCGGTTTGCAGGGGCGTCAGCCTTATCTCGCCGTCGACGATCTGCGCCGCCAGCGTATCGCCTTCCGCGATGCCGAGCGCCGAGCGCAGTTCGGCCGGCAGGACGATGCGGCCAGCCTCCTTGACCTGAACGGAAAGGGGCTGCGCGGACGCGGCTGGCAAGGTCGCCTCGGCATGCTTCGCGTCATACCGGGTCTTCCAATGGTGATATTGTGTGCTGGCGGTATTGTAGTTGCCGCCCTCTTCCTGGAACCTCTTGATGACCTCCGAGCGCGTCGCCCGGCGACCGTTCGCCCGGGTGATTTCCTCGGCGATCTCCCACACGCGCCCGGTACTGGTGCCGGGTGAGGGCCGCGAAATCCGAGCACCGGATGCTGGCATGTCCATTCTCCTTTCTAGGTATAGAAAGAAAATGTCATTGGTTTATATAAATGTCAATATCTAGACACCCTCGCTCATCATCTCGCGGCCGATCAGCCAGCGGCGGATTTCGCTGGTGCCGGCGCCGATCTCGTAGAGCTTGGCGTCGCGCAACAGCCTGCCGGTCGGATAGTCGTTGATGTAGCCGTTGCCGCCCAGAAGCTGGATGGCGTCGAGCGCCACCTGCGTCGCCTTCTCGGCCGAATAGAGGATGCAGCCGGCCGCATCCTTGCGCGTCGTCTCCTTGCGGTCGCAGGCCGCCGCCACCGCGTAGACATAGGCGCGGCAGGCGTTCATCGTCGTGTACATGTCGGCGAGCTTGCCCTGCACGAGCTGGAAGGCGCCGATCGGCTGGCCGAACTGCCTGCGCTCCTGCGTGTAGGGCACGGCCACGTCCATCGCCGCCGCCATGATGCCGAGCGGCCCGCCCGACAGCACCACGCGCTCGTAGTCGAGGCCCGACATCAGCACCTCGACGCCGCGTCCCTCCTCGTGCAGCACGTTCTCGAACGGCACCTCGACATTGTCGAACACCAGCTCGCCGGTGTTGGAGCCGCGCATGCCGAGCTTGTCGAGCTTCTGCGCCACGGAGAAGCCGGCCATCCCGCGCTCGACGATGAAGGCGGTGATGCCGCGCGAGTGCCGCTCGGGGTCGGTCTTGGCGTAGACCACCAGCGTGCCGGCCTCCGGCCCGTTGGTGATCCACATCTTGGAGCCGTTGAGCACGAAGCGGTCGTTCTTCTTTTCCGCGCGCAGCCGCAGCGACACCACGTCGGAGCCCGCGCCCGGCTCCGACATGGCGAGCGCGCCCACTGTGGTGCCGGCGCACAGGGCGGGCAGGTACTTCTGCTTCTGCTCGGGCGTGCCCCAGCGGTTGATCTGGTTGACGCACAAATTGGAATGCGCGCCGTAGGACAGGCCGACCGAGGCGGAGGCGCGCGAGATTTCCTCCATCGCCACGACATGGGCGAGATAGCCCATGCCGGTGCCGCCATGGTCGGGGTCGGCCGTCATGCCGAGCAGGCCGAGCGCGCCCATCTCCTGCCACAGATGGGCGGGGAAGTCGTTGCCGCGGTCGGTCTCGGCGGCGACCGGCGCGATGCGCTCGGCCGCGAAGCGGCGCACCGTGTCGCGCAGCGCCTCTATCTCCTCACCAAGCCCGAAGTTCATGACGTGATCGTACATGGACATCCTCCCTGTCTTGCTTGCGCGCGCCTACGAGGCGCATCGTCATGTCGTGATAGGTATCGGCCACTTCCCGGACGGAAAGGCGCTCGTCGGGCCGGAACCAGACGATGACGCCCGTCGTCATCTGGATGATCGCCATCGCCGTCAGCGCCACGTCGCCGACGGTGAACAGGCCCTGCTCCGCGCCCTCGCGCAGGATGCGGCGCAGCTCCTTCTCGTAGCTGCCGCGCAGGCGCAGGATCGCGCTCAGCTTCTCGTGCGACAGCGCGCGCAGCTCCATGTTGTTGACATGGGTGGCGTGCCGGCGCGCGACGTGGAACTCGATGTGGTTGCGCACGAAGGCGGCCAGCCGCCGCACGGGATCGCCGGTCGCCGGCCGCGCCGCCTCCCAGCTTTGCAGCAGCGCCTCCATATGCTCGTTCATCAGCGAGAACAGCAGGTCTTCCTTGGTCGGGAAATAGCGGTAGAGCGCGGCGACCTGCACGCCGACCTCGGCCGCGAGCTGGCGCATCGACATCGCCTCGTAGCCGAAGCGGGCGATGAGGTCGACGGCCGCCTCGCGGATGGCGGCGTGCGTCCTTTCCCCGTCCGAGCCTGCGGTGCGTGCCATGCTTCCTCCCTGGCGATCTATTAAAACGAGCGTTCAATTAATTCAAGGGGCAATATGCGGCCCCGTCGAAGAATACACCCGCAAGGCCGCGTGCGAGAGGCCGGCGAATCACTTTCGCCGCTGCCGGCCGGGCGGCGGGGGGCAGGGCAGGCCGCGGCACGGATGAAGCGCCCGTTTGGCGGGCAGCGCCTGCCTTCGCGATGGGCGTCCGGGGCGCTCTGCACGCGGTTTGGGCAAGCGACTGACACATTTGTGCAACGGTTCCGCCGCAATTCTTTGCCGCCGCCCTGCGTGCCTGCGAAACCCGTTGCGAAGGGCGCGGCTGTGGATAACTCTCGAAGCACGAGAGCGATGCGTCGCAGCGGGCGGCCCGTCGTTCGGGGGAATACGGGATCAATTCGTTCGAGGGGACCATGAAGCTCATCCGTCACGCAGCCATCCTTGCGGCCGCAACCGTCCTGTCATCCACGGCCTTCGCCGCCGATGACGCCGCCACCCAGGAAGAGATCGCGTCGAAGTTCGACATCGCCTTCGGCGCCGCCGTCACCAGCCGCTACATCTCGCGCGGCGCGGACCAGTCCGACGGGCCGGCGTTCCAGGCCTATATCGAGCCGTCCTACGGCATCTTCTATGCCGGCATCTGGGCTTCGTCGGTCGACGGCGCCACCGTGGGCATCGATCCGGAGGACGATTTTGAGATCGACTTCTACGCCGGCATCCGGCCGGAATTCGGCAATCTGGCTCTCGACCTCGGCTATGCCCGGTACGTCTATAGCGCAAGCGGAGACGACTGCCGTTGCGGCGAGTTCTACGCCAAGGCCACCTACACCTTCACCGAGCAGTTCTCCGCCGGCGGCGAGATCTACTACGATCCCGAGTGGGAGACGACCTATGGCGTCGTCAACGCAGCGGTGGTGCTGCCCTATGACGTCACCCTGTCGGCCGCCTATGGCGAGTGGCTGACCAGCGGCGACGACCGCCGCGACTGGAACGTCGGCCTGTCCTACACCGTCGCCGATGCCTTCACCATCGACGGCCGCTACCACGACTCGAACTTCGACCACGGCCGCTTCGTCGTCAGCCTTTCGGTCGACACGTCCTGGTCTGCCCTGCGCCGCAACTGAGGCGCGGACCGCGGCGCAAGACGCCGCCCGGATTTGGACGAGGCCCGGCGGGAAACCGCCGGGCCTCGTCGTTTGCGCTTGCCTTCGGCCCCCGGGTCTGGCTGATGCCGGCGGGGAAGGGAGACCACGCAATGACCGACGACCTGCGCCGCGCCGACATCACCCTGGCCGACTGGCGGCTGCATCCGGCGAGCCGCTACAGCTTCCAGCACGTGTCCGAGTTCGTCCCGGTGGCGATGATCGCCTGGCCGGGCGCGCCGGAGGAAGCCTCGCCCGGGCCGGCCGCGCTCGAAAGCCTCGTCCTGCGCGACCGCGACGGCGGCGCGGTCACGGCGCTCGCCCACATGCGGCGCTCCCATGCCGACCATGTCGTGGTCATGCGCGACGGCAAGGTGATCGCCGAGTGGCTGGCCGAGACTGCCGACCCGGCGCGGCCGCATCTCGTCTTCTCGATCTCGAAGTCGATCACCGGCCTGCTTGCCGGCATCGCGGCGGGCGAGGGCAGGCTGGACCCGGACGCGCCGGTCGCGGCCTATGTGCCGGCCATGGCCGGCTCGACCTACGCCACGGCGCGCGTGCGCGACCTGCTCGACATGACGGTCGATCTCGACTTCGACGAGGAGTATCTCGACCATGGCGGCGCGTTCGACCGCTATCGCCGCGCGATGCTGTGGAATCCCGAGCCGGCGGGCGCGAGGCCGGAGACGATGGAGGGCTTCCTCGCCACGCTCGGCGGCCACGGCCACGGCCACGGACGCCGCTTCTGCTACGCCTCGCCCAACACCGACCTGCTCGGCCTCGTCGTCGAGCGCGCCGCCGGCATGCGCTATCATCGCTACCTGGCCGAGAGGCTGTGGAAGCCGATGGGCGCGCGCGGCGCGGCCTATGTCACGGTCGACCGCGCCGGCACGGCGCGCGCGGCCGGCGGCGTGTGCATCACCACGCGCGACCTCGCCCGCATCGGCCAGCTCGTGCTCGACGGCGGCCGCGCCCATAACGGCGTCGAGGTCGTGCCGCAAGGCTGGATAAAGGACATGCGCGCGAACGGCGACCGCCGCGCCTGGGTGGAGGGCAATTTCGCCGACATGTTCGCCGAAGGCCGCTACCGCTCCTGCTGGTACGATGTCGGCGATCGCCGCGGCAGCATCGCCGCGGTCGGCATCCACGGCCAGTGGCTGTGGGTCGACCCGACAAGCCGTGTCGTCATCGCCAGGACGGCCTGCCGCCCGGACCCCTCCGACGACGACGCCACCGCGCTCGAGATCCTGATGCTCGGCCAGATCGCCCGCGCCTTCGGCGAACGGTAGCGGCGAGGCCGCCGCCGTTCGCGGGCGTTGCGGACGGCTGCGCCCTTTCCCCCCGCGCCGATTGGCTTTATTGGATCGCGACAGATCGAGGAGGCCCGCCCTGCCATGACATCGCGTCCCGCTTTGACCACGCTTGCTGCCGGCCTGCCGGCGACCGTTCCCTTCGTCGGCCCCGAGGCGCAGGAGCGCGCGCGGGGCAGGGCGTTCCGCGCCCGCATCGGCGCCAACGAGAGCGGCTTCGGCCCGTCGCCCAAGGCGATCGCGGCGATGCGCGAGGCGGCCGGCGACGTGTGGAAATACGGCGACCCGGAAAACCACGACCTCAAGCAGGCGCTGGCCGCCGACCTCGGCGTCGCGGCCGGCAACGTCGCCGTCGGTGGCGGCATCGACGGGCTGCTCGGCCTGATCGTGCGGCTGTTCGTGGAGCCCGGCCAGCCGGTCGTCACCTCGCTCGGCGGCTATCCCACCTTCAACTACCATGTCGCCGGCTTCGGCGGCCGCCTCGTCACCGTGCCCTACCGCGACGACCGCGAGGATCTTGAGGGTCTGCTCGCCGCCGTCCGCCGCGAGAACGCGCCGCTGCTCTACCTCGCCAATCCCGACAACCCGATGGGCACCTGGTGGGAGGCCCACGAGGTTTCGCGGCTGATCGAGGCGCTGCCCGAGACCACCATGCTGGTGCTCGACGAGGCCTATGGCGAGACCGCGCCGGCCTCGGCCATTCCGGCGCTCGACGTCGCGCGGCCGAACGTGCTGCGCATGCGCACCTTCTCCAAGGCCTACGGCCTTGCCGGCATGCGCTGCGGCTACGCCGTGGGCGAGGCGGAGGCGATCCGCGCCTTCGACAAGGTGCGCGACCATTTCGGCATGAGCCGCATGACGCAGGCGGCCGCGCTCGCCGCCCTCGCCGACAAGGACCATCTGGCAACCGTGGTCGGCAGGGTCGCCGCCGGCCGCGCCCGCATCGCGGCGATCGCTTCCGGCTGCGGCCTGTCGGCGCTGCCCTCGGCCACCAACTTCGTCGCCATCGACTGCGGCGGCGACGGCGCCTTCGCGCTTGCCGTGCTCCAGGGCCTGATCGAGCGCGACGTCTTCGTGCGCAAGCCCGCCGCCCCGGTGCTCGACCGCTGCATCCGCGTCAGCGTCGGCCCCGATGCCGAGATGGAGCTGTTCGCGCAGACGCTGCCGGCCGCGCTTGCCGCGGCCAGGATCGCGGCCTGACGGGGGCGCATCTGCCCGGTGCGCGTCCACCGGCGTTGAGATGATCCTGCAATACGGGCTAACCATGGTGTCGCGGACTGTGACGGGCCCGGAGGGAAGAACGCATGCCGGAGGCGATGGCGCACTATGACGATGCGGCGGTCGACGCGCTGTCGGCGCGCGACCTCGCCGCCGCCGTTCCCGACCCCATCGTCATCCTCGACGCGCGCGGCACGGTGCGCTACGCCAACGAGGCCGCCGTCGCCGCCTTCGGCCGCATCCCGCAGGGCACGGTGCTGGCCCACAGGTTCCGCACCCCCGACATGCAGCGCCTTCTCGCCGCGCTCCTGAAGGAGGGCCGCGCCGGCGCCATCGACTATGGCGAGCGCGTGCCCATCGAGCGCGCCTTCCGCATCTCGGCCATGCCGGTCGGCGCCGGCGAGGGCCTGTTCATGGTCCACTTCAAGGACCAGAGCGAGACGCGCCGCATCGACCGCATGCGCGCCGACTTCATCGCCAATGCCAGCCACGAGCTGCGCACGCCGCTCGCCTCCATCTCCGGCTTCATCGAGACGCTGCGCGGCCCCGCCCGCAACGACGCGAAGGCGCGCGACAGCTTTCTCGAGATCATGCAGGCGCAGACGGCCCGCATGGCGCGCCTGATCGACGACCTGCTCACCCTGTCGCGCATCGAGATGAAGCCGCATCTGCCCTCGCGCGACAGGGTCGACCTCGGCGAGACCGTCGCCGGCGTGGTCGACTCGCTCGGCCACCTCGCCGCCGAATACGGCGTCGCCGTCGCCTTCGAGCGCCCGGCCGCGCCGGTCCTGGTCTCCGGCAGCCGCGACGAGCTGATCCAGGTCTTCGTCAACCTGCTCGAGAATGCCTGCAAGTACGGCCAGTCGGGCGGCCGCGTCGACATCGCCATCGCCCCGGCCGAGGCCGGCCCGGTGCCGGAGGTCGCCGTCACGTTCCGCGACTGGGGCCCCGGCATCGCCGAGGAGCACATCCCGCGCATCACCGAGCGCTTCTACCGCATCGACCCCGAGACGAGCCGGGTCAAGAACGGCACCGGCCTCGGCCTCGCCATCGTCAAGCACATCCTGACCCGCCACGACGGCCGGCTCGTCGTGCGCTCGAAGCCGGGCGAGGGCGCGTCCTTCATCGTCTACCTGCCGGCCGCGTGACACGACCGCGCGCCCGCAACTGCTTTCTTTTTCCTGTCACGCGGATAGCCTATGATTTCACGATCGCAACCGCATCGGGCATCCGCTATCCATGAACACCCGCCACATCGTCCGCGCCTATGACGAGGAACTGGCCACGCTCGGCAACCGCATCGCCGCCATGGGCGGCCATGCCGAGCGCATGGTGGACGAGGCGGTCGCGGCCCTCATCAACGGCGACATCGCGCTCGCCCGCAAGGTCATCGCCGACGACGCCGTCCTCGACGAGGGCGAGCGCTGGATCGACGACCACGCCATCCTGCTGATCGCGCGGCGCCAGCCCATGGCCGACGACCTGCGCGAGATCGTCGGCGCGATCCGCATCTCCTCCGACCTCGAGCGCGTCGGCGACCTCGGCAAGAACATCGCCAAGCGCGTGGTCGCCATCGCCGAGACGCGCCAGCCCGTGCAGCTCTTTCGCGGCATCGAGGCGCTGGCGACGCTGGCGCTGACGCAACTGAAGCAGGTACTCGACATCTACGCCTCGCGCTCGGTCGGGGCGATTTCCTTCATGCGCGACCGCGACGGCGAGATCGACGCCATGTACACCTCGCTGTTCCGCGAGCTGCTGACCTACATGATGGAGGACCCGCGCAACATCTCGCCCTGCACGCACCTGCTGTTCTGCGCCAAGAACATCGAGCGCATCGGCGACCACGCCACCAACATCGCCGAGACCGTCTACCACATGGTCACCGGCGAGCAGTTGCCGCTCGAACGCGCCAAGGGCGACAGGAGCCACGACGTCACGGTCGCCCACGCGGGCGAAGGCACGGCCTGAAGACGGAGCTCCGCGCGGGGAAGCGCGCGGGCCTGCGTCTTATCGCAGCCGCCGCCGCTCCGACGCAGGCTGGTAGGCGATCCGGGAATGATAGCCGCAATAGGGGCCGCTCTCGCCGGCCTCGTTGCCGCAGAAGCTGAAATCCTCGGCGAGCGGGTCGCCGTTCGGCCATTTGCAGGTGCGCTCGGTCAACTGGATCAGGTTCAGCCGCCGCGAGATCGGCACCACCACGTCCTCGGCCGGACGCAGCACCTGCCGGGCGACCGGCTCGGCGTCGAACTGAACGGCAAGCGCGGTCGCGCCGACGGTGGCGACGACGGTGCGCACCGGGCGGCTGGCGGTCTTGGCCGTGCCGGCGGCCGGGGCCTTCTTCGCGCGCGGCTGCGCGGCCGAAGCCCGGCCGCGTCCCGACAGCTTCAGGCGATGCACCTTGCCGATCACGGCATTGCGGCTGACCCCGCCGAGCTGGTTTGCGATCTGGCTCGCGCTCAACCCTTCCGCCCACAGTTTCTTGAGCAGTTCAACGCGTTCGTCGGTCCAGTTCATGAGCACAGGCTCCTGCTAATCGCATGCGCCGAATCCGAATCCCTTCCTGTCCGGCTGCTGCCGGCACGACACCACATCTACAGGGGTGATTGGTTCCGCCGCACGAAATCTAGATATTTCTTGACGCCAAGGTACAGTATCGGCTGACTCCGTGACAAGAGTCGGCCGGCCACAGGGAATCGGATTCTGCGGTTTTCCCCAACTTGGGCGTGTGGCCGCCGCCAACGCACGCGCCGGACCGGCCGCGCGCCCGCGGCTTCGAGACGTTTTATTTGACACGTTTGGCTTGAAAGCCGATATAGATTGGCCTGCGCCGCCCTTTGGGCGGCTTTTTTGGTTGTTCGTGATCACAAGCGATCTGAGAGGCATGGCATGAGCGGTTCGGCGCTTTACGAGACCTTTGCCCGCGCGCCGCTGGCGTTCGAGCGGGGGGAGGGAAGCTGGCTGGTGACGGAGACCGGCGAGCGATATCTCGATTTCGCCGCCGGCATCGCCGTCAACTCGCTCGGCCACTGCCATCCCCATCTCGTGGCCGCGCTCACCGAGCAGGCCGGCAAGCTGTGGCACGTCTCCAACCTCTACGAAATTCCGGGCCAGTCGCGGCTGGCCGGGCGGCTGGCCGAGGCCACCTTCGCGGATCGTGTCTTCTTCACCAATTCGGGCGCCGAGGCGCTCGAATGCGCCATCAAGACGGCGCGGCGCTACCACTATGTCAACGGCCGGCCCGAGCGCTACCGCGTCGTCACCTTCGAGGGCGCGTTCCACGGCCGCACGCTGGCCACCATCGCCGCCGGCGGCCAGAAGAAGTATCTCGAGGGCTTCGGCCCCAAGGTCGAGGGCTTCGACCAGGTGCCGTTCGGCGACGTCGAGGCGCTCGAAAAGGCCATCGGCCCCGAGACCGCCGCGATCCTGATCGAGCCGGTGCAGGGCGAGGGCGGCATCCGCGTCGTGCCGGCGTCCTTCATGGAGAAGCTGCGCGCGCTGTGCGACCGCCACGACCTGCTGCTCATCCTCGACGAGGTGCAGTCCGGCGTCGGCCGTACCGGCAGGCTGTTCGCCCATGAGTGGACGGGCGCCGTCCCCGACATCATGGCCATCGCCAAGGGCATCGGCGGCGGCTTCCCGGTCGGCGCCTGCCTCGCCACCGAGAAGGCCGCCGCCGGCATGACGGCCGGCGTCCACGGCACCACCTTCGGCGGCAACCCGCTCGCCATGGCCGTGGGCAACGCCGTGCTCGACATCGTGCTGGAGGAGGGCTTCCTGCAATCGGTGCAGGATCGCGCGCTGGTCGCGCGCCAGGCGTTCGCCTCGGTTGTGGACGAGTTTCCGCAGGTGTTCGAGGACGTGCGCGGCGCCGGCCTGCTGCTCGGCCTCAAGTGCCGCGTGGCCAACACGGCCGTCATCGACGCGCTGCGCGACGCCAGGCTGCTCGCGGTCGGGGCCGGCGACAATGTCGTGCGGTTCCTGCCGCCGCTCACCGTCAGCGACGAGGAGATCCGCGAGGGCGTGGAGCGCATCCGCGCCGCCGCCGCGACCCTGGCTGCGTCCCCCGCCGCGGCCGAGATGAAGAAGGCCGCGTCATGAGCGCGTCCTTCCGGCACTTCCTCGACCTTTCCGCCGTCTCCGCCTCCGACCTGCGCACGATCCTCGACGACGCGCGCGCCCGCAAGCATCGCCTCAAGGCGGGCGGCAGCGAGAAGCCGCTCGCCGGCAAGGTGCTGGCGATGATCTTCGAGAAGCCGTCGACGCGCACCCGCGTCTCCTTCGACGTCGGCATGCGCCAGCTCGGCGGCGAGACGGTGATGCTCACCGGCGCGGAGATGCAGCTCGGCCGCTCCGAGACCATCGCCGACACGGCCAGGGTGCTGTCGCGCTACGTCGACGCCATCATGATCCGCACCACCGAGCACGGCCGGCTGGTCGAGCTGGCCGAGCATGCCACCGTGCCCGTCATCAACGGGCTGACCGACGACACCCACCCCTGCCAGATCATGGCCGACGTCATGACCTACGAGGAGCATCGCGGCCCGGTGAAGGATCGGCTGTTCGCCTGGACCGGCGACGGCAACAACGTGCTGCATTCGCTGATGCAGGCATCGGCCCGCTTCGACTTCCGCCTCAATATCGCGGTGCCGGAAGGCAGCGAGCCGTCGCGGGCCATGCTCGACTGGTCGCTCGCCAATGGCGGCCGCGTCGCCGTCATGCGCTCGCCGCAGGAGGCGGTGAAGGACGCCGACTGCGTCGTCACCGACACCTGGGTGTCGATGGGCCAGGAGCATCGCGCCCGCGGCCACAACGTGTTCCTGCCCTATCAGGTCAACGAGGCGCTGATGGCGCATGCCAGGCCGGACGCGCTGTTCATGCACTGCCTGCCCGCCCATCGCGGCGAGGAGGTGACGGACGGCGTCATCGACGGGCCGCATTCGGTGGTGTTCGACGAGGCGGAAAACCGCCTGCACGCGCAGAAGGCCGTGCTTGCCTGGTGCCTCGGCGCCTGACGGATGCTTGATCGGGGCGGGGCGGGTTCCTATGTTGCGGTCTCGCCCGTCCATTTCCGGCGTTTGAGGGTCGGCGCGTCGCGGGGCGACGCCGGCAATGCCCGCGCCCGCACACAGGAACGTTCCAGTGACTGACACGCAGATCAGGCTCGGCGAGTTCGGCTTCGCCGGCGACGACCACGTGGTTCCCTTCGAGGTGGCCGCGCTCGACGTGCGCGGCCGCGCCGTGCAGCTCGGCCCGGTGCTCGACGCCATCCTGCCGCGCCACGACTATCCCGAGCCCGTCGCCCGCCTGCTGGCGGAGGCCATGGTGCTGACCGTCCTGCTCGGCACGGCGCTGAAGTTCCAGGGCAAGTTCATCCTCCAGACCCGTACCGACGGGCCGGTCGACCTTTTGGTCGCCGACTTCGCCACGCCGCGCTCGCTGCGCGCCTATGCCCGCTTCGACGCCGCGCGGCTCGACGAGGCGGTCGCGCAGGGCCGCGCCTCGCCGCAGGAGCTGCTCGGCAAGGGCGTGCTGGCGCTCACCGTCGATCAGGGCGCCTGGATGCAGCGCTACCAGGGTATCGTCCAGCTCGACGGCGCCTCGCTGGAGGAGGTCGCGCGCACCTATTTCCGCCAGTCGGAGCAGATCCCGACCGACGTGCGGCTCGCCGTCACCCGCCAGATCGTGCCGGGGCCGGACGGCCCGGCCGTTCACTGGCGCGCCGGCGGCCTGCTGGCGCAGTTCCTCCCCGAAGCGCCCGGGCGCATGCGCCAGCCCGACCTGCCGGGCGGCGACGGTCCCGATGGTGGCCCCGATGGTGGCGACGACGAGGAAGACATGCCCGATCCCGCCGACGACGCCTGGGCCGAGGTGCGTTCGCTGCTCGCCACCGTGTCGCCGGACGAGCTGTTCGACCCCACCGTCAGCGCCGAGCGGCTGCTCTATCGCCTGTTCCACGAGCATGGCGTGCGCGTGTTCGACGGCGTCGGGGTCGTCGACGACTGCTCCTGCTCGCGCGAGAAGATCCGCGCCATCCTCGACGGCTTCACTGCCGAGGAGATCGCCGACAGCACGGAGGACGGCGTCATCCGCGTGTCGTGCGAGTTCTGCTCCAAGCACTACGAGTTCGATCCGGCCGACTTCGCCGCCGCGCGGTAGGATGTCGCGCTTGAACGGCGGCGCTGCCCGGTGCAAGGTGGCGGGCGGCCGGTTCGCGCTTTGATGAGGAGCACGGGATGCGTTTTCCTTTGGTGGCGGCCGCGGCCGCTCTGGCGAGCCTCGCTGCGGCGGGTTCCGCCCCGGCGGCCGAGGTGGCGATCTCGATCTCCATTCCCGTCGCCGGCGGGACGCGCGTCGATTCCGCCAGCGCCGCCTACGATTGCGATGGCCGCGCCGTCACCGCGACCTATATCAATGCCGGCGAGGTGTCGCTCGCGGTGCTGGACATCGCCGGCGAGACGGTCGTCGCCTCCAATGTCGTCGCCGCCTCCGGCGCCCGCTATGTGGGCGGCCGCTACGTCTGGTGGACGAAGGGCGAGGAGGCCGACCTCTACGACCTGATGCAGGGCGGCGAGGACACGCCCGCCGCGCACTGCGTCGCGGCGAGGTGACGGCCTCGCCCGGCGCCGCGCGTTCCGGCCGGAACATGGTTAAGATTGCGCGAAAGGCTTTGTGAACGCGATGGCGTCATGCTTGCGCCGCCTGTCCGGGCGGGGCAATACGGGAGCGTCATGACGTACAAGATGATCCTGATCGCCGCGGCTGCCGCGGTCTTCGCCTGGGGTTTCTCGACCCTCGTCGAGCACGACGAGCGCACGATCCGCCCCGACAACGCCAGGCTGGCCTGCACCGACTGGCCGGGCGACGGCTGCTCGCGGCCGCCCGTCCGCTGAGCCGGCCCGCCGGATTCGCGCGCAGCCTTAATGAATAGTCAACGCATCGCGTGCACCATCCGGCGGACGGGGACTGGGTTAGCGGGCCGATCCGATGCCGGAGACATTTGCGACGCGCGCCGAGATGCGCGAGGAAACGGCCGAAGCCGTCTGCGAGATCGCGATCTGCATCGCCCAGGCGATCCACGAGATCGATCCGCAGGCGCATCGCCGCATGAACTTCAATGCCGGCAAGGCCTATAACCGCCTGATCGCCGGGCAGCGCACGCTCGCTGCCGACATCCTCTACCGCTTCGGCCGCGCCCTGATGGACACCGACCTGTTCCCGGAGGCCGGGGACGACGGCCTCTCCGGCGAGGAATAGGAAGGCCGCGACGGCCCTCAGTTCAGCGAGCGCCCGGCATCCGGCAGGTCGAGCGAGAAGGCGGGGATGTCGATCTCGAAGAAGTCGCCGCTGCCGCTCCTGACCGTGTAGGTTCCCACCATGAAGCCCGAGGGCGTGCGCAGCGGGCAGCCCGAGGTATACTGAAAGCTGTCGCCGGGGTTGAGTTCCGGCTGCTCGCCGACAACGCCGGGCCCGCGCACCTCCTCGACCCGCCCGCTGGCGTCGGTGATGCGCCAGTAGCGCGCCAGCAGCTGGATCGGATCGTCGGAATGGTTGGCGATGGTGACGCGATAGCCCCAGACATAGCGCCCGTCCTGCGGGTCGGAGCGCTCCGCAAGGTAGAAGGGCTCCACCGCCACCTCGATATTGCGCGTTATGCTGCGATACATGATGCCGGCTCTTCGCAGGCGGCCAGCGCGCCGCCCGCCACCAGAAGGTCAAGGCGGCATGGCGGAAATGTGGCCGCCGCGCCGCCGTCGCGTTCCCGTCAGCCCGCCTTCGCCAGCGCCCGGTCGATGTCGTCGATCAGGTCGTCGGCATCCTCCAGCCCGACCGAAAGCCGCAGCGTGCCGCCGCCGATGCCGACCGCCTCGCGCGCCTCGTCGGTCAGGTTCTTGTGCGTGGTCGTCGCCGGGTGGGTGACGAGGCTCTTGGCGTCGCCGAGATTGTTGGAGATCTTGACGATGTCGAGCGCGTTGAGGAAGGCGAAGGCGCCTTCCTTGCCGCCCTTGACGTCGAAGCAGATCAGCGTCGAGCCGCCGCTCATCTGCCTCGCCACGATGTCGGCCTGGGGATGGTCCTTGCGGCCGGGATAGATGATGCGCGCCACCGCGCCGTGGCCGGCCAGATGATCGGCGATGCGGGCCGCGCTCCGCGTCTGCTGCGTCACGCGCAGCGGCAGCGTCTCCAGCCCCTTGAGCAGCGTCCAGGCGTTGAAGGGCGACAGCGACGGCCCGGTGTGGCGGAAATAGTCGTGGAACTCCTCGTCGATCCACTTCCTGTCGGACAGCACGACGCCGCCCAGGCACCGGCCCTGGCCGTCTATGTGCTTGGTCGCCGAATAGACCACGACATGCGCGCCGAGCGCGAGCGGCTTCTGCTGCATCGGCGTGGCGAACACGTTGTCGACGACGAGCCGCGCGCCGGCCTCGTTGGCGATTTCCGCCACCGCCGCGATGTCCACCACCTCCAGCGTCGGGTTGGTCGGGCTTTCGAGGAACAGGAGCTTCGTGGTCGGGCGCATCGCCGCCTTCCATTCGCCGAGGTCGCGGCCGTCGACCAGCGTCGCCTCGATGCCGTAGCGCGGCATCAGCGTCTCGACCACCCAGCGGCAGGAGCCGAACAGCGCGCGCGCCGCCACGATGTGGTCGCCCGCCTTGACGCTGCACAGCAGCGCCGCCGCCACCGCCGCCATGCCCGAGGCCGTGGCGCGCGCCTCCTCGGCGCCTTCCAGCTCGCACATGCGGGCCTCGAACATGGCGACCGTCGGGTTGGCGTAGCGCGAATAGATGAAGCCCGGCTCCTCGCCCTTGAAGCGGGCTTCCGCGCCCTCGGCCGTGTCGTAGACATAGCCCTGCGTCAGGTAGAGCGCCTCGGAGGTCTCGCCGAAGCCGGAGCGCATGGTGCCGGCATGGACCATTGCCGTGGCGGGTTTCCAGTTGCGCTTGTCTTCGCTCGTCATCGCTCTGCTCCAGACACAAAAAAACCGGCCGCGCAAGTCGCACGCCGGTTTCCTTTCGGTCCCTTTAGCGACTTGTTTAACGTGGCTGCAAGCCGACCGGCAAATCACCACGGGATAACGGTCCTTTACGCCTGCCTCCGGCTTGCGTCAATCGCGGCGAACGGTAAACCTCGGTGCCCGCTGGGTCACCAGGGAGGGAGACGGTGCGCACGACGGGCATTCTGCCGGACCGCGACATTGCCGGCCTGTTCGCCGCGGGCGCGCTTGCCGCCGACCGCGTGCTCGACGCCGACCAGATCCAGCCGGCGAGCCTGGACCTGCGGCTCGGCGCCACCGCCTACCGGGTGCGCGCCAGCTTCCTGCCGGGGCCGGCGAGCACGGTGGCCGCCAAGCTCGACCGGCTGAAGCTGCACGAGATCGACCTGAGCGCCGGCGCGGTGCTGGAGACGGGCTGCGTCTATGTCGTGCCGTTGCAGGAGCGGCTGGCGCTGCCGGCCGACGTCTCGGCCTCGGCCAACCCGAAGAGCTCGACCGGCCGGCTCGACATCTTCACCCGCGTCATGGCCGACCACGCCCAGGAGTTCGACAAGATCCCGGCCGGCTATGCCGGGCCGCTGTTCATGGAGGTCAGCCCGCGCACCTTCCCCATCGTGGTGCGCGCCGGCTCGCGCCTGTCGCAGATCAGGTTCCGCAAGGGCCACGCGCTTCTGTCGGAGCCGGAGCTGCGCGCCCTCCACGCCGCCGAGACGCTGGTGGCCTCGCAGGAGCCCAACATCTCGGGCGGCGGCATCGCGCTCTCCATCGACCTGACCGGCAACGCCGAGGGGCTGATCGGCTACCGCGCCAAGCACCATACGGCCGTGATCGACGTCGACAGGCGCGCGGCGCAGGATGTCTACGACTTCTGGGAGCCGCTCTATTCGCGCGGGCGGCACGAGCTGATCCTCGACCCCGACGAGTTCTACATCCTCGTCGGCCGCGAAGCCGTGCACGTGCCGCCCGGCCACGCCGCCGAGATGACGCCGTTCGACCCGCTGGTCGGCGAGTTCCGCGTCCACTATGCCGGCTTCTTCGATCCCGGCTTCGGCCATTCGGCGGCCGGAGGCACCGGCAGCAGGGCGGTGCTCGAGGTGCGCAGCCACGAGGTGCCCTTCATCCTCGAGCACGGGCAGATCGTCGGCCGCCTCGTCTACGAGCACATGCTGGCAAGGCCGGACAGGCTCTACGGCGCCGACATGAAGTCCAACTACCAGGCACAAGGGTTGAAGCTGTCGAAGCACTTCCGCGGCCTGTGAGGGCGGGTCGGCCAGCGCCGCCGGCCGGACGTCACTCCGGCAGGTTCTCCATGAGGAAGCGGATCTGGTTGCCGCCCATCACCGCGCCGATGTCGGCGTCGGCCATGCCGGTCTCGATCAGCGCCTCGGTCAGCCTGGCCATCCCCGACACGTCGAAGGGCGTCTTCACCACGCCGTCGAAGTCCGAGCCGTTGCCGACATGCTGCACGCCGATCAGGTCGGCGACGTATTTCTGCGCCAGGGCGGTCGCCGCCGCGTCGGTGCCGCAGGTCGCCGTTTCCCAGAAGCCGATGCCGACGAGGCCGCCATTTTCGGCGATGCGGCGCAACTGGTCGTCGCTCAGGTTGCGGTTGTTGTCGCAGGTGCCGCGCACGCCGGTATGCGACACCACCACCGGCCGCGTCGCCATGTCGAGGACCTCGTCGATCTGCGCCACCGAGCCGTGGGCGATGTCGACGATCATGCGCCGCTCCTCCATGGCGCGGATCATCTGGCGGCCGGCTTCCGTCAGGCCGCCCTTCTCGATGCCGTGGGCGGAGCCCGCCATCTCGTTGTCGAAGAAATGGGTCGGCGCCATCATGCGGTATCCGGCGTCGAACAGCACGGCGACGTTGGCCGGGTCGCCTTCCAGCACCTGCGCGCCCTCGAGCGCCAGGAGGCCGGCGGTGATGGCGGGGTCGGACTTGCGGCGTTCGAGAAAGGCGGCGAGGTCGCGCCGCGTCTCGATCACGGTGAACCTGCCGCCCGATTCGGCGGCGAACCGCTTCAGCCGCTCGGCCTGATAGAGCGCGCGCGCCTTCAGGCTGGTCCAGGTCGCGACCGGCCAGCGCCCGGCGACGGCGACGAGCGTGATGCTGTCGGTGTCGGCGCTGTTTTCCTCGATGTTGAGCCCGCGCGGCGTCTTGGAGACCACGGAGAACACCTGCAACGCGACGTTGCCCTCGATGAGGCGGGGAATGTCGACCTGCGCATAGTCGCTCTTGCGGTTGAGGTCGCGCCCGAACAGCAGCGAATCCGCGTGCAGGTCGGCGACGGTCAGCGTCTTGTGCAGCGCCGCGGCGCGCTCGGAAACGGTGTAGGGCGGCTTCTCTGCGACGGGATTGAAGGCGTCGTCGACGAGAGGCGACAGCGCCAGGAAGAAGAACAGCGCCCCGATGACTGCGACAAACGCGAGGACGGACAATGCTGTCTTGAGGAAACGCGGCATCGATACCCCCCTTGTGACGTCGCCTTCGCCAATCTAGCGGCGCGGCGGACGAACGCAAGCGCGCCGCGCGGGCGGGCGCATGGCCGCCCGCGCATGACGGCCTTCCGATAAGCGCTTGACACGGGGGGGCGGCTTGTCGGATGAAATGCGCGGTCGCGGGTGTAGCTCAATGGTAGAGCAGAAGCTTCCCAAGCTTACGACGAGGGTTCGATTCCCTTCACCCGCTCCAGTTCTCTCCCGTCACATTCATTGAAGCCGGCAACTCGTTGAAAAACGAGGATCATTCCTCGTGAGTGCGGCTCCGTCCTGGCCGTGCGAAGGAAGCCGCCGGCCCGCCGGGTCACGGCGGCTTCCGGCGGCTTCCGGATGTGTCAGGGCCGGAAGGGCTCCGGCGTTCGGCCCGCGGCGACGTTCCTCCCCGCTTCTCCGGCGGGAGGCGCGAAGAGATGCTCGGGAACCGAGGCGTGGGCGGCCGGCGGCCGCCGGCACCAGTGGCAGATGGCGTCGGCCGAGGTGCGGCAGCCGCACGACGGACAGGTCCGCGACGACGACACGGCGATTGTCTCCTGTTCAAAAGAGGCCGGCGACGGGCGGGCGGCCCGGCACCGGCGCACAACCTAGAGCTTCGCCCCGGCCAGCTTGGCCGTCAGCGTTTCGCGATCCTCGGCGGACCTGAGGCGGATCGTCAGCGACGTGCTTTTGACCGGCACCTGCGGCGGCAGCGAGAACTCGATGCCGGGCGCGTGCTCGGCCGCCCACTGGCTGAAGCGCGGCAGCTTGTTCGGGCCGCTGATGGGAAAGGTGTAGCTGTATTTGAAGCTCACTTGCGCAGTCCTTCTCGATCGCGGCAGGCGAGGGGCGCGCAACGGGGCGCGGCGGCGCATCGGCTGCCGGTGGCGTGGCAGATCGGTATGGCGGATCGGGGGAGGGTCTATCCTGGTGCCGCTCTTGCTCTCGCAGGTAGGGGCACCAGGCGATCAGCCTATTTTGAGGCTGCCTTTGCGGTTTGCGAAGCGGGCAAAGGAAAATGCGATCATGGCCCGTGTGTCGGCCATACGGGCGCGTTTGTCAAATCCGCCCGCCGGACCCACGCCGGCGGGCGACATGATGCCGCTACTCGGCGGCCACCGCGGCTTCCGCGCGGCGCAGCTCGAGCCGCACCGGCGTCGGGTTCTGCAGGATATCGAGCACCGGGCAATGGCTGTCGACGATGCGCTTCAGCCGGTCGAGGTCGCGATCCGGGGCCGGGCTGTCGATGGTCACCTCGGCGACGATGTTCTGGAAGCCGGGGCGCACCGACTTGTCGACGTTGAACAGGCCGCGAAGGTCGATGGTGCCGTCGAGCCGCACCGAGACGCCGTTCACCGGGATGCCGAGCGCATCGGCATAGAGGCGGTAGGTGATCTCCTGGCACGAGCCGAGCGCGGCGAGGATGTATTCGACCGGGTTGGGCGCGGTGTCGGTGCCGCCGAGGGCCTGCGGCTCGTCGACGGCGACGTCGAACTGGCGGACGGCGACGCGGCTGTCGACGCCGTCGCCGAGGCGGGAGCGGGCGGTAAACGTCGCCTGCGCCCTGTCCGGCTCGGCCGCGAGCGCGGCGTTGGTGGTGTCGAACGCATCCTTGAACTTGAACGGCATCGTTGCTTCCTCGGCTGATGACGGGTGGAACCTTGACGGTTTCCCCAGTCTGGCGGCGTTCGCGCCGGGGAAGAAGGCAAGCCGTACCCCGCGCGCGCCGGCTGCGGGACGGCCGTTGCGCGCATGCGCGGCGGATGCGGATGAATGTTGCGCGGCTCGGGCGGGGCGGCGGCGGAAGCCGCCGCCCCGTCCGTCCGATCCTACGGGATAATGGTGATCCGCCCCTTCATGTTGGGGTGGAAGCGGCAGTAATACTCGACGTCGTCGCCGGCCTCGGCCACCCGGGTCGCCGTGCCGCCGGGCGGGATCGTCACCTCCCAGCCGCCCCGCACGGTCGCGGTGTGGGCGAAGGCGTCCCTGTTGGTCCACTCGATCGTCTCGCCGGCCCTGACCTCGATCGCGGCCGGCATGAAGGCCAGCCTGTCGATCGTCACGTGGACGGTGCCGTCATGCGCGCGGGCCGCGGCGCCGCCGGCCAGGATCGCCGCGCCCGAGGCCAGGACCTGCCGCCGGTTGATCAGGAACGGCGTCATTTCAGGCCCGCCTCCACGTGCTCGGCGTGCTGCTGGTGGCCCTGGAACAGCTTGAGGCCGGTCTCGAGCAGGCTCTTCAGCTCGGGGTTCTGCGCCGAGGGGATCAGCAGCGTCTCCAGCGCGTCGTTGACCTGCTTGTGGAAGGCGACCTCGTTCTCGATATAGGCCTTGTCGAAGGCCGCGCCGTCGAGCCTGGCGAGAGCCTCGCGCTTCTCCTGCGCCGCCTTCGCCAGCGCCTGGCTGGTGGCGTTGTCCTCGGGCGTCACCTTCAGCTTCTCGACCAGCGCCAGCGCCTGCGCGTTCACCGCCTCGTGGTCGTCCTGCATCGACTGCGCGAACGCGGCGACGGCCTCGTTCTTCGTCCTGGCCAGCGCCAGCTTCGCCGCCTCGATGTCGATGGCGCCGGCGCTGTAGGCGATGTGGGCGATCTGCGGATCGGTGAGCTTGTCCTGGGCCCCGGCGAGCGGAGCGGTCAGGGCGAGGCAGGCCGCGCCGAGCGCGGCGATCAGGGTGGTTTTCATGGCGTCTCCTTCGCGCCGGCAGGCCGCCGGCGCCTCTTGTGTCCAACGCTTCATTGGATGCCGGATGGCGGCGGCGGTTCCCGCCGGCTCGCCGGCTATCGCGAGAGTCCGAGCCGGGCGAGGACCGCCGCGGTCAGGCGTTCGCAGCGCGCGCCGGCGAAGGGGAAGGCGTCGACCAGCACCGGCCCGATCTGCTCCTCCAGCCGGGCCTTGACCAGCCTGCGGGCGCGGTGAAGGCGCGTCTTCACCGTCGCCGGCGGCAGGTCGAGCAGCGCCGCCGTTTCCTCCACGCCCAGCCCCTCGACGACCCGCGCCACGAAAACGACGCGGAAGGGCTCGGGAAGCTCGTCTGTCGCCTGCTCGACGAGGCGGAGGATCTGTCGCTGGGCCATGGTGCGCTCCGGGTCGTCGGTGGCGGGGGCGAGCGGGAAGGGGATGACGTGGGCGTCGCCCGCCTGCGGGGCGGCCGGCGCGGCGCGCTTCAGCCTTCGTTGCGCGCGCATGCGTGCGAAAGCCTCGTTGAGCGCGATGCGGGAAAGCCAGGTGGAAAGGGAGGAGTCGCCGCGAAAGCCGGCAAGGTTGGCGAAGGCGCGCAGATAGGCCTCCTGAAGCACGTCCTCGGCATCGGCGTCGCCGGGGACGACGGCCCGCACCAGCCGGTAGAGGCGCTGGTTGTGGGTCTTGATGATCTGCCGGACGGCGGCGGGCTCGCGCAGCGCCGCGCGCCGGACGAGATCGGCTTCCGACTGGCGGTCGGCATGCGCCTGCAAGCGCGGTGAAGCGGACATCGAATTGCTCCTCGTGGGACTATATTCGATGTCGGCCCGGTTGAAAGGTTCCCCGCCGGCGTGGCCGGCGAGGGCGGATCAGCCCGGCTGGCGCGCGATCAGGTCGGCCATGGCGGCGTTGAAGCGCGCGGCGATGGCGTCGCGCCGGCGGTGGCGGCCGCCCTCCACCTCCCTGCGGCCGCCGACCCAGACGCTGTCGATGCCGACGCCGCCGGCGAAGACGAAATGGTCGAGCGCCTGTTCGGCCGGCAGCCACGGCGCGGCCGACAGGTCGAGGCTGGCAAGGTCCGCCGGCCCGCCCGCCGCGATGCCGGCCGGGACGCCGAGCGCCTGCGCGCCGCCTTGGAGCGCATGGCTGAACAGCGCAAGCCCGGTCGAGCCGCCGGGCTCGGCCACCACGTTGCGCGAGCGCCGCGACAGCCGCTGCGTGTATTCGAGCGTGCGCAGCTCCTCGTCGAGCGCGATGCGGATGTTGGAATCCGAGCCGACGCCGAACCGGCCGCCGGCGGCCAGGAAGGTGGGCGCGTCGAAGATGCCGTCGCCGAGATTGGCCTCGGTGATCGGGCACAGGCCCGCCACCGCGCCGCTCGCGCCGAGCGCCCGGCTTTCCCTGCCGGTCATGTGGGTGGCATGGATCAGGCACCAGCGCGCGTCGACCGGCGCGTTCTCCAGCAGCCACTCGACCGGCCGCGCCCCGCTCCAGGCGAGGCAGTCCTCCACCTCCCTGACCTGCTCGGCGGCGTGGATGTGGACCGGGCCGCCGCCGGCGAGCGGCAGGATCGCGGCCAGCTCGTCCGGCGCGACGGCGCGCAGCGAATGCGGCGCGATGCCGAGCCTGCCGCCGGGAAGGCTCGACACGATCTCGCGCGCGCGCCGCATCAGCCGGGCGAAGCCGTCGAGGTCGTGGATGAAGCGGCGCTGGCCCTCGGCGGGCGCGGCCGCGCCAAAGCCCGAATGGGCGTAGAAGACCGGCAGCAGCGTCAGGCCGATGCCGGCCTCCGCGCTTGCGGCGGCGATGCGCGCCGCCATCTCGGCCGGGTCGGCATAGGCGCCGCCGTCCGCGTCGTGGTGCAGGTAGTGGAACTCGCCGACGCGGCCGAAGCCCGCCTCCAGCATCTCCATGTAGAGCTGGGCGGCGACGGCCTCGACATGGTCCGGCGTCATCGACAGCGCGAAACGGTACATCACCGTGCGCCAGCTCCAGAAGCTGTCCTCGCCGCGCCCGCGCGTCTCGGCAAGCCCGGCCATGGCGCGCTGGAAGGCGTGGCTGTGCAGGTTGGGCATCGCAGGCAGCACGAAGCGGTGCCGCTCGTCGCCCGCCTGCGCCGCCGCGCCCGCCTCGACGCTGTCGATGACGCCGCCGGAAAGGACGATCCGCACGTCGCGCCGCAGGCCCTGAGGCAGCAGCGCGGTCTCGGCGTGAATGACGGTCATCGCGGTTTCCTCCCGGCTCTCGGCATTTTCCGGCTTGCAACGGAAATTAATAAGTATATACATAATCGCAAAAGAGCGGGCGCGCAACAGCCTGCCACAAGGGCGTTCGCGGCGGGGCCGCGACGAGGCGAGGACGGCAAGGCGCGAGGACGGCACGAAATGGCGACGGGCGACCGCATCTTCACACGCGCGAGGCTGGTGACGCTCGACCCGCGCCTGCCCGGCCTCGGCATCGTCGAGAACGGTGTCGTGGCGGTGCGCGACGGCCGCATCCTGTTTGCCGGCGATGCCGCCGGCCTGCCGGCGCGGGCGCTCGCCGGGGCCGAGACCGTCGATTGCGGCGGCCGCTGGATCACGCCCGGCCTGATCGACTGCCACACCCATCTCGTCCATGCCGGCAACCGCGCGCGCGAGTTCGAGATGCGGCTGGCCGGCGCGTCCTACGAGGAGATCGCACGCGCCGGCGGCGGCATCGTCTCGTCGGTGACCAGCCTGCGCGCGGCGAGCGAGGACGATCTGGTGGCCGAGAGCCTGCCCCGGCTCGACGCGCTGGTCGCCGAGGGCGTCACCACCGTCGAGGTCAAGTCCGGCTACGGGCTGACCGTCGCCGACGAGCTGAAGATGCTGCGCGCGGCGCGCCGGCTTGCCGGGGCGCGCGACGTCGGCGTCGTCGCCACCTGGCTCGGTGCGCATGCGACGCCGGCCGAATACCGGGGCCGCAACGGCGACTTCCTGCGCGAGGTGGTGCTGCCGGGGCTTGAGGCCGCCCATGCCGAGGGGCTGGCCGACGCCGTCGACGGCTTCTGCGAGGGCATCGCGTTCTCGCCCGACGAGATCAGGCTGGTGTTCGACGCCGCGAAAAGGCTCGACCTGCCGGTCAAGCTCCATGCCGACCAGCTCTCCAATCTCCACGGCGCCGCGCTCGCCGCCGGATATGGCGCGCTGTCGGCCGACCATCTCGAATACACCGACGAGGCGGGTGCCGCGGCGATGGCGCGGGCCGGAACGGTCGCGGTGCTGCTGCCGGGCGCGTTCTATTTCATCCGCGAGACGAGGAAGCCGCCGGTCGAGCTGTTCCGCCGCCACGGCGTCGCCATCGCGCTCGCCACCGACTGCAACCCCGGCACGTCGCCGCTGACCTCGCTGCTGCTTGCCATGAACATGGGCGCCACCCTGTTCGGCCTCACGGTGGAGGAGTGCATCGCCGGCGTGACGCGCGAAGCGGCCCGCGCGCTCGGCCGCCTCGGCGAGATCGGCACGCTGGAGGCCGGCAAGGAAGCCGACCTCGCCGTCTGGGACGTCGCCGAGCCGGCCGAGCTCGTCTACCGCATGGGCTTCAACCCGCTCCACGCCCGCATCCGGCGCGGGCAGGGCAGGGTGCCTTCCCACTCCAACGGAGGTATCGCGTGACCATCACCCTTCGCCCCGGCGCGGTGTCGCTCGCCGACCTCGCCGCCATCTACTGGAACGGCGAGCCCGCCACGCTCGACCGCGGCTTCGACGCCGCCATCGGGAGGGGCGCGGCGCGCGTCGCCGCCGTCGCCGCCGGCAACGAGCCGGTCTACGGCATCAACACCGGCTTCGGAAAGCTCGCCTCGATCAAGATCGACGCCGCCGACACCGCGACGCTGCAACGCAACCTCATCCTGTCGCATTGCTGCGGCGTCGGCGCTCCGCTGCCGGAAAACGTCGTGCGCCTCGTCATGGCGCTGAAGCTGATCTCGCTCGGGCGCGGCGCGTCGGGCGTGCGGCTCGGGCTGGTGCGGCTCATCGAGGCGATGCTGGAGAAGGGCGTGGTGCCGCTGATCCCGGAAAAGGGCTCGGTCGGCGCCTCGGGCGACCTCGCGCCGCTTGCCCACATGGCGGCGGTGATGATGGGCGAGGGCGAGGCGTTCCTTGGCGGCGAGCGCCTGCCGGGCCGCGAGGCGCTGGCCCGCGCGGGTCTCGATCCCGTCGTGCTCGCCGCCAAGGAAGGGCTTGCCCTCATCAACGGCACCCAGGTCTCGACCGCGCTGGCGCTGGCGGGCCTGTTGCGCGCCCACCGCGCCGCGCAGGCCGCGCTCGTCACCGGCGCGCTGTCGACCGACGCGGCGATGGGCTCGTCCGCGCCCTTCGTGGAAGGCATCCACAGCCTGCGTGGCCACAAGGGCCAGATCGACACGGCCGCCGCCCTGCGCGGCCTGCTCGCCGGCTCGCAGATCCGCGAAAGCCACCTCGACGGCGACGAGCGCGTGCAGGACCCGTACTGCATCCGCTGCCAGCCGCAGGTGGACGGCGCCTGCCTCGACCTGCTGCGCATGGCCGGCCGCACGCTGGAGATCGAGGCCAATGCGGTGACGGACAATCCGCTCGTCCTCGACGACGGCTCCATCGTGTCCGGCGGCAACTTCCATGCCGAGCCGGTCGCCTTCGCCGCCGACCAGATCGCCATCGCCGTCTGCGAGATCGGGGCGATTGCCCAGCGCCGCGTCGCGCTCCTGGTCGATCCGGCGCTGTCCTACGGCCTGCCGGCCTTTCTGGCGAAAAAGCCGGGGCTGAACTCGGGCCTGATGATCGCCGAGGTCACGTCGGCCGCGCTGATGAGCGAGAACAAGCAGATGGCGCATCCGGCTTCGGTCGATTCGACGCCGACCTCGGCCAATCAGGAAGACCATGTCTCCATGGCCTGCCACGGCGCGCGCCGGCTCCTCCAGATGACCGACAACCTCGCGGCAATCGTCGGCATCGAGGCGCTGGCCGGCGCGCAAGGGGTGGAGCTGCGCGCCCCGCTCGTCACCAGCGCCGAGCTGCGGGGGGCGATCGGCGTCATCCGCGCCGCCGTGCCGGCGCTGGAGGAGGACCGCTACATGGCCCCGGACCTTGCCGCCGCCGCCCGGCTGGTGGCCGACGGCACGCTCGCGGCCAGCGTCTCGCCCGGCCTGCTGCCGGGGCTGGAGGGCTAGGCGATGGCGGCTTTCGAGGTCTTTCGCGGCTCCTCGCCGGTCATCCTCGCCTTCCCGCACACGGGAACCGGGGTTCCGGCCGACATATGGGCGCGGCTCGACGACAACGGCCGGCTGCTCGCCGACACCGACTGGCACATCCACGACCTCTATGCCGGCCTGCTGCCGGATGCCACGACGGTGCGCGCCACCTTCCACCGCTACTGCATCGACGCCAACCGCGATCCCTCGGGACAGAGCCTCTATCCCGGGCAGAACACCACCGGGCTGGTGCCGGCCACCGATTTCGACGGCCGGCCGATCTGGAAGGAGGGGCAGGAGCCTTCGGAAAAGGATGTCGCCGCCCGGCTCGACGCCTTCCACCGGCCCTATCATGAAGCCCTCGCCGCCGAGATCGAGCGGGTCAGGGCGCTGCACGGGCTCGCCGTGCTCTACGACTGCCACTCGATCCGCTCGCTGATCCCGTTCCTGTTTCCGGGCCGGCTGCCGGACTTCAACATCGGCACAGACGGCGGCCGCACCTGCGATCCCGCGATCGAGGCGGCGGCGGTGAACGTGGCCGCGCGGGCGCAAGGCTACACCCACGTCCTCAACGGCCGCTTCAAGGGCGGCTGGACCACCCGCCATTACGGCCGGCCGGAAACGGGCGTCCACGCGATCCAGATGGAGCTGGCGCAGGCCAGCCACCTCGCCGCCGAGGCCCCGCCCTTCGCCTTCGACGCCGGCAGGGCCGAAAGCCTGCGCCCGCACCTGAAAGAGATTCTCGAGCGCATCGAACGCATCGCGCTCGGCATGAAACGCTGAGGAGACGAAACCATGAGCAATCCCCGCCACAATGAACGCGAGGTCCGCGCCCCCCACGGCGCGACGCTGAACGCGAGGAGCTGGATGACGGAAGCGCCGCTTCGCATGCTGATGAACAATCTCGACCCGGACGTGGCCGAGCGGCCGCATGAGCTGGTCGTCTATGGCGGCATCGGCCGCGCCGCGCGCACCTGGGACGATTTCGACCGCATCGTCGAGACGCTGAAGACGCTCGGCGACGACGAGACGCTGCTCGTCCAGTCGGGCAAGCCGGTCGGCGTCTTCCGCACCCACGAGGACGCGCCGCGCGTCCTGATCGCCAACTCCAACCTCGTGCCGCACTGGGCGACCTGGGACCATTTCAACGAGCTGGATAGGAAGGGGCTGGCCATGTACGGCCAGATGACGGCCGGCTCGTGGATCTATATCGGCAGCCAGGGCATCGTGCAGGGCACCTACGAGACCTTCGTCGAGGCCGGCCGCCAGCATTATGGCGGCGACCTGAAGGGCCGCTGGATCTTGACCGGCGGCCTCGGCGGCATGGGCGGGGCCCAGCCGCTGGCGGCCGTCATGGCCGGCGCCTGCTGCCTTGCCGTCGAGTGCGACGAGACCCGCGTCGATTTCCGCCTGCGCACCCGCTATCTCGACGCCAAGGCGCACACGCTCGACGAGGCGCTCGCCCTGATCGAGCGATGGACGAAGGCCGGCGAGGCGAAGTCGGTCGGTCTGATCGGCAATGCCGCCGACGTGTTCCCGGAGCTGGCGCGTCGCGGCGTGCGGCCCGACATGGTGACCGACCAGACCTCCGCCCACGACCCGGTCAACGGCTACCTGCCGCTCGGCTGGACCGTCGCCGAATGGCGCGCCAGGCAGGAGAGCGACCCCAAGGCGGTGGAAGCGGCCGCCCGCGCCTCGATGAAGGTGCATGTCGCGGCCATGGTCGAGTTCTGGAACCGGGGCGTGCCCACCTTCGACTACGGCAACAACATCCGCCAGATGGCGAAGGAGGAGGGGCTGGAAGACGCCTTCGCCTTCCCCGGCTTCGTGCCGGCCTATATCCGCCCGCTGTTCTGCCGCGGCATCGGCCCGTTCCGCTGGGCGGCGCTTTCGGGCGACCCCGAGGACATCGCGAAGACCGACGCGAAGGTCAAGGAGCTCCTGCCCGACAACCGCCATCTGCACAACTGGCTCGACATGGCGGCCGAGCGCATCGCCTTCCAGGGCCTGCCGGCGCGCATCTGCTGGGTCGGCCTCGGCGACCGTCACCGCCTCGGCCTCGCCTTCAACGAGATGGTGGCCAGGGGCGAGCTGAAGGCCCCGGTGGTGATCGGCCGCGACCATCTCGATTCCGGCTCGGTCGCCTCGCCCAACCGCGAGACCGAGGCGATGAAGGACGGCTCCGACGCCGTCTCCGACTGGCCGCTGCTCAACGCGCTGCTCAACACCGCCTCGGGCGCGACCTGGGTGTCGCTGCACCATGGCGGCGGCGTCGGCATGGGCTTCTCGCAGCATTCGGGCGTCGTCATCTGCTGCGACGGCACGGAGGCCGCGGCGCGGCGCATCGGCCGCGTGCTGTGGAACGACCCGGCAACCGGCGTGATGCGCCATGCCGATGCCGGCTACGACATCGCCCTCGACTGCGCGCGCGAGAAGGGCCTGCGCCTGCCGGGCATCCTCGGCAACTAGAGCAATTCCAGGAAAAGTGTGGAGCATTTTCCCTGGAATTGCGTCAAGAAGGATCGAAGCCATGCGCATCATCGGGCGCGATACCTATCGGCGCATGCCGTGGAAGAACGGGCAGGGCCTCACCGAGGAGGTGGCGGCCTTTCCCGAGGGAAGCGGCGTCGAAGGCTTCGACTGGCGGCTTTCCATCGCGCATGTCGACAGCGACGGGCCGTTCTCGCCGTTTCCCGGCATCGACCGCACCATCGCGCTGCTCGACGGGCCGGGGCTGTTCCTCGACCTGCCTGACGGCGGCTGCGTCGCCCTGTCGCCGGGCGGCGCGCCGTTCTCCTTTCCCGGCGAATGGGCGGTTTCGAGCCGCAATGCCGGCGGAGCGACCGTCGACCTCAACGTCATGACGCGGCGCGGCCGCTGCGGCCATGTCCTGCGCCGCCTGCCGCTCGACGGAGAACGCCGCCTCCGCGCCGAGGGCGTGACGCTGCTCGTCTCCGACGGCGATGTCCGCCTCGGGGCCGGCGGCGTCTGGCAGGGCCTGCACCGCTTCGATGCCGCGGTGCTCGACCCGGGCGAGGAGGTGTTGCTCGCGGCGGCGCGGCCGTGCGATGTGTTGGTGGCAAGCGTGTTCGCCTCGTGAGGAGCCGTCTCGTCAAGACCCGTTGGACCCCGACAGCCTCGAGGACGATGACCCAGCCCGTCACCTGGCAGACCATCCAGAACGAGGCCCTGCGCCGCATCCGCGAGCGCGAGTGGAAGCCGGGCGAGATGATCCCGCACGAGGCCGACCTCGCGGCGGAGCTGGGCTGCGCGCGCGCCACCGTCAACCGCGCCCTGCGCGAGCTGGCCGCGGCCGGCTTTCTCGAGCGCCGCCGCAAGGCCGGCACCCGCGTCGCCCTCAACCCGGTGCGCAAGGCGACCTTCGACATTCCCATCATCCGCCGCGATGTCGAGGGGCGCGGCGCCGTCCACGGCTATCGCCTGCTGGAGCGGTCGTCGGCGCCCGCGCCGGCGCCCGTCACGACGAAGCTGCGCCTGCCGGCGAGGACGCGCCTGCTGCGCGTTTCGGCGCTGCACCTGGCCGACGGCGCGCCGTTCTGCCTCGAGGACCGCTGGGTCAATCCGGTCGCCGTTCCGGGCATCGAGGCGGCCGACCTTTCCGCCGTCAGCGCCAATGAATGGCTGGTGCGCAACGTCACCCTCTCGGGCGGCGGCATCGAGTTCTTCGCCATGCCCGCCGATGCGCGGCTGGCCGCGGTCCTGGCCTGCGAGGAAGGCGCAGCCCTCTTTGCCATCGACCGCACCACCTGGACCGGCGCGACGCCGATCACGGCCGTGCGCCTGACCTATGCGCCCGGCTACCGCATGGTGACGGCGATCTGACCCGTGCCGCCGGCGCTGCCGGCAAAATCGCGACGCAGCCCGTGAAAGCCGCAGATGACGGCTTGGCATGGCGATCCGGATCGACTAGATGAGCGCGGTGCCCGCGCGAACGCGCCGGGCCGGCGGGAGAGGTGGCCGAGTGGTTGAAGGCGCACGCCTGGAACGCGTGTATACGGGAAACCGTATCGAGGGTTCGAATCCCTCTCTCTCCGCCATTATCCGATAGCAAACTCCCAACAGCCCGATTTGGGCGCCGAAATTCCTTTTGATTTCAAAGGGGGTTAGCGGTTTCGACCGAACCTCTGAGACTGCCTCAAACCCGTTTTTCAGTCTCTGAATGGCTTTCGTCTCAAACCATGCGAACCTCGGCCGATTTGCTTCGGTCGGAAAATTCATCATGATTTCAATGCGTTGCAGTTTTCGTACCACGCCCAAGTTGTAACGGGTGCTGCCACCAGTCAGTTTGAACAGAGACACCCGAGATGGACGTTTCCGGGCGGAATAGGACGCAGTGCAACGAGGCGATATCGGTAAAGTCGGCAACGGGGTGGTTAGCCGATTGAACCGCCCCGGGATTGCCGGAGGCTCCCCCTCTTGAGAGTAAGGAGCCATCATGACGAAACGGAACGGCAATACCTATTCACCTGAAGTGCGCGAGCGCGCGGTTCGAATGGTTCTGGAGCACCG
>Ga0226835_1000242_pt1 | contig 84690 bp, 70 predicted proteins | sample LAC_MetaG_1_FD_163627 | JGI IMG/M metagenome (GOLD analysis project Ga0226835, IMG submission 163627) | Anaerobic ammonium oxidizing microbial communities from anammox membrane bioreactor (MBR) in UC Berkley, California, United States -... | ecosystem: Engineered > Bioreactor > Anaerobic >... | reverse complement strand
CGGCTACTTCGGCCCTACCCAACCGCTAAACAATGCAGAGAGAACACCACAAATGCGTCCGACGTATCTCTGGATCCAAAGCAACGTCTGGGGAGGTTCATGCCCGTGGCAACCTTTGCCGTAGACTCGCTGTAGAGCCGTGAGATCGTAGAGCGTCGGACCTGCAACCGCCTCGCCAGTCTGCGGACACGAGAATTGCTTTCGCCGGGGGAGAAATCCCCCGGCCTTTCAGCGCCAAAGAATCCAGTCAGCTTGCTCAATACCCTCACCCCTAATCAGAAATGAGTGAGGCTCGCTGTTCTCAATTTTCAAGTCTACAAAATATACCTTTCCATCGTATCCGAATAGTTTGAAACTCAGTTGCTTTTCGGTTTTCGTAGTTGGCTTTCCCCAGAGTGCTTCTAATTTCGCCAGATTCATTTCTGATAAGGGTATCCTTTTAAAATCTGGAGACGGAGGGTCAATAAAGCATCTACTGATCTCAAAAGACTCTACCGTTCTGCAATCCTCTCTATTCAGTCTAATCAATCCAACATGTCCTCTCGTAAGATCGGTGGGAACGCTTCTATACAGATAAACGCGAGCGCAGCCAGGCAACGGTTCACGAAACTCCGCCCTTGCACTTGACGAAAGAAAGACTATAAGAAACAGAAAAACTATAACCAACCTAACAAAAATACTTTGTCCAAGAATTACTATCTTCATTAGTGGGACCTGGTTGAACTGAAATATATAAGCTCATCCTATCACTCATGCACCCCTTTGAATTTGACAAAAGGGGGGTCTGTCCACCCGTCGGCGCAGTCGCTTAAGGTGCGACAGTCTTAGAATGAATGATTATGTTTCACCCCGCTCTTTCATGGGGCTGTATCGCTCTCTGGGCTCGGCTTTCCGGTCCTGGAATTTCTGCTGGCACCATTTTCGGTGTCTCCATACCCCAATATATGTTTCACTATATTGGGGCGGCCCCTGGGTGGCCTATTTACCTGGCTTTGAGCCGGCCTCACTTTTTATCGGGCCAATTCTCCAACAGCCGAAGGCACTCATCCACCTTCTCGGCTGGAAACTTCCCGCACCCGCTCAGCTGATGCTCCGTGATCCCCAGTGCCTTGCAGAATGCCGCCTTGGTTATCTTCTTGCGCTCGAGCTCCTTCAAGACCTTCCATATCTCGATTGGGGCTCGCTCCGGATTCTCTGTCCGTGAGTCAACCCTGAACCGGCTTCCTGTAATTACTAAAACCCTCAACAATTCCTTGATACTAAGCTGGAACCAAGGAACCAAGTGCAAAATCGACTCCACCACCGTCCCTCTGACGATCTGTCAGTAGCTGTGATCTCTTCTTCCTTAGCTGTTCCGGCTGAGTATCAAACCGGTTCCTGCGTGTACGGAGATAGCTCGAAAAGGACGGAAACGAGGCGTTTACTGCTCAAAATTGTCTGAAAAGTAAGCAGTATATGTCGCACCCCGTGGTCTGGAGTCTGAATATATGCCTTTCGCCTTCTGTCAGGTAGTGTCACGGTTCGCGTGACACTGAAAGTCAGTTGAGGACTTCCACCGAGCCGATGGGAGCATCCACGCTTTCTTCGAGCTCGCCTTCCTTGACCTTGGTCAGGAATGAGAGCTTGCGGGCTACCTTGTTGTCCTCATCGGTGTCCACCAGGGACATATAGAGGTCGTAGCGGCCGGGCTTGAGCTCGGGCATTTTGAGGTCTTCGCTCCAGGTGATGGGCTCGCCGGCGCTCCACTCATTGGTTGGAACGTCCGGAGTGTGGAGAGAGCGCACTACTGGTTTGCCGTCCTGATTGCGCAGCTCGACCTGGATCTTGAAGCTGCCTGCCAGGTCTTTGTCGAGCTGTCTGTCGGGATTGAGAGCGCCGGCGGCGCCGAGATTGACGAAATTGAAGGAAGCCTGGATCGGCTCCCCGACTTTCACTTCTTTGGGAATGGTGACGGCCTGGGAGATGAGCTGGTAGCCCATGTGACCTCGGATCTCGGCAAGGGCTGTCTTCAATGCCTCATCGTTCGACTGGACCAGCTCGATGGGCAGCTCGCAGAAGCTGATACCATCCTGGGTGGCATTCTTGACGAGCTTGTCCAGGTCGTCCATCTTGAAGTCCGATCGGAGCTGGTAGCCGGTCAGGGTGTCCGGGTGGAATTTCAGGAGGATGCGGTATTCGTTGAACCCGTGCTTGCCGTTGCGCACATTTTGCCTGGTCAGGTAAATGCGCTGTCCGTAACGGTAGACCAGATAGTCCGATATCTCGTCTAGACCGGTCTGGCCTTTCTTGCCGGTGATCGGCGCGTTGATATCGAAATTGAGGCGGGTTTTCGCGAAGGCCTTGGGAAAGATGTCGGCTACATATTTCCAGTGCTCGACCAGCTGGCGTTCGCTCATGCCGAATTCTTTCTTGAGCTTGCCGGCCAATCGGCGGTAGTTTTTACGGCTGGGCTTGGCGATCACGCTGGCGCTGTCTTCATCGCTGTCGTCTTCGGCTTCGGCTGTCTCTTTCGGTTTGCTGCCAGCTTCTTCCGGCTTTGCGGTGTCGTCTGATTTGCCGGCGTCCGATTTGTCGGTTTCGGCTTTTGCCTCTTTGTCCTGTTCTCTATTTTGATCTTTATTCTGGTCTTCATCGTCACCGTCGTCTTCGGCGTCGCCGGAGGTCGTGTCGCCGGCGAAAGTGACGAAATTGGGGACGACCCGGGTGGAGCCCAGTACGCCACCTCCGGTGATGCCAATGCTGTGGAGGCTCTGGTTGCCGTCGTATTTTTCTCCTAGCGCCTGGATGAAGTTAGACCAGCGTGCCAGGTAGGTGGAGTCCCAGAAGATCGGCATTTTGTGCTTCTGGCCGTCGGTGGCGGTGTATTCCATGGTCTTGACGTCGGCCAGGGCCCAGTCAGGGGTGTCGCAGTCTTTCGAATTGTCCAGACCGCAGGTCGAAATCCGAAGGATCACGGTTTTTTTCTGCTTGCCGACCAGCTCCAGGAGCTCGTCGATTCGCTTGAAATCGTATTCGCCTTCCCGGGGCTCCAGGGATGCCCAGGGAAGCAGCACCGAGATTCCGTTTACTTCCTTCTTGGCCAGCAGGTCTTCGATGCTCTGCCGGTCGGCGATCTTTTCCAGGGGGATGATGGCGAAATAGCCGAGCTCTTGATTGTCTATCGGCCGCGCTCCGGATACCTCGACAGGCTTGAACTTGCGTTTTTTGATGACGCGGTCCTGGGACTCGTTGGTGTAAGACTTGTCCGGGACCGGATTGAAGTATTTTATGAACTCTACGGCTTTATTCTTTTTGGCTTCCACCGGCTTGGAAAGCCCGCTTCCAGAGAAAGCCAGGAGCGACAGGGATGCCAGAATTACCGTGCGTTTTCTCAACATGATCTCACCCAACTGCGGTTGTCGAACCTATGATTTTACTAGGAAAAGTTTTTTATGCAGACAAAGATGTTACGATTCGAATCTTCCAAGCATCCGGCCAGTTCTGGTTAGCGGAGCATAAAAGGTGAGTCTAACCTATCTGGGTCACAGCGCAATCCGGTTCGAGGTGTCGAACCTCAATATATACGTTGACCCCTATCTCACCGAACCTGTTGACTGGACCAAGCTCACGTCCGGCCATCTGGTGCTCTACAGTCACGGTCATTTCGATCATGGTGTGCTCATGGCGCCGGAGCTCTGGCAGCGCTGGGGCTGCCATTTCGTCGCCCCTGCCAGGCTGGTTGCCTGGATGCGCCGAAAATTCCGCCGCAAGATTCCACCGGAAGCTTTCATCCCGCTGGATCAGGGTCAATCTACTTATTACGGAGAGGTCAAGATCCTGGCGGTGCCGGCTCATCATCCTGTCAACCGGCTGGGCAAGACCTTGATGACTCTTTTCGCACGCAGCTCGGCGCCGGGCAAGCCGGTGAACGGCTATTTCTTCGGCGGCTATTATCATGCCGGCGCCACGACTTATGACAAGGATATAGCCCGGGCTCTCGCCGGTCTCGATGTGCATACCGCCTGCCTGCCCATCGGAGGCAAGTATGCTACCGCTTCTCCGGCCGAGGCTCTCCGGCTCGCCCAGGAAGTCGGCGCAGAGCGACTGGTTCCGATGCACTGGCAACCCCTCATCGATCAGGTCTTTTTTCGCTATCAACCGTCAGACCTGATCCGTTTAGCAAAGGAAGAGGAATCTTCTATAGAGGTTTGCGCTCTTGCCATCGGGGAAAATCTCAGCCTTCCCGAGTTTCCCTCACCGGCTCTGGACAAGGGCATCTCGGGAGTGTCCGGTTAGACTTATCAGTCGTTTGCTCCGGGCTGAGATTAAATCTCGACTTCTGCTGCTGGCGATTTCGGGAGTTGGCAAGCAATCTCCTGGACTTCTCAAGCGTTCTTTCGTGGGACTGGAATCGCTTGTCCCGGTGGACTTGCGGGAAAAATCGCCAGAAGCGCTCCGGACCGGTCTAATGGCAACTGTCGAGAACTGAAAAGAATTACCCGGGTTTGCCCATGTTTGATCGATAATTCCTTCGTACTGGGCACAATATGATCGATCCGCCGAATGTAGAATATAAAACCTTCAATAAAGTTACTAATACAGGCGGTTCCGGTGGGCATGATCGATTTGATCGGCATGCTGATCACAGGCAGAGGCCATCTGTTGGCCCCTGTATAATGCGGGGGGTTCTCCAGCCTTACTCATGGGAGAAGGAGTTTCAAAGATATGGGCAAATCGGTAGGCATTGACTTAGGAACCACAAACTCCGTAGTCGCGGTGATGGAAGGCGGTCAGCCGACGGTGATCTCTAATGCCGAGGGCGGCAGGACCACCCCGTCAGTGGTCGCATTCACCAAGTCAGGTGAGCGTCTCGTCGGTCAGCTGGCCAGGCGTCAGGCGGTCTTGAACCCCGAGAACACGGTTTATTCTATTAAGCGTTTCATGGGTCGCCGATTCTCGGAAGTGGATTCCGAGAAGAAGCTCGTCTCATACAGAGTAAAGGAAGGAGCCGACGGCGGTTGCAAAGTCTCCATCCAGGGCAAGGATTACTCCCCCGAGGAAATCTCGGCGATGATTCTCCGCAAGCTCAAAGAAGACGCCGAGAAGTATCTTGGTGAGAAAGTAACTTCCGCCGTGATCACGGTCCCGGCGTATTTCAACGATTCGCAGAGACAATCGGCGAAGAACGCCGGCACCATCGCCGGTCTCGAAGTCCTCCGGATCATCAACGAGCCTACGGCGGCTGCCCTGGCTTACGGTCTCGACAAGAAAGAGAACGAAGTTATTCTTGTATTCGACCTAGGCGGCGGCACCTTCGACGTTTCCATCCTGGAAGTGGGCGAAGGCGTTTTCGAGGTCAAATCCACCTCCGGGGACACCCACCTGGGCGGGGACGACTTCGACCACTGTATCGTCAGCTGGGTAGCCGACGAATTCACCAACCTCGAAGGCATCGACCTGAGAAAAGATCGCCAGGCTCTCCAGCGTCTCACCGAAGCTTCTGAGAAAGCCAAGATCGAGCTTTCTGCTGTAACCGAGACCAATATCTCGCTTCCTTTCATCACAGCAGACGCTTCCGGTCCCAAGCACCTGGAGATGACCCTCACCCGGGCTCGTTTCGATGAGCTCACCCGGCACCTGGTGGAACGCTGCCGCGCTCCCATGGAGCAAGCGCTCAAAGATGCCAAGCTGAGTTTCGAGGGTCTCGACGAGGTTGTTCTTGTCGGCGGCTCCACCCGTATTCCGGCTGTCCAGGCTCTGGTCGCCAGTCTTACCGGCGGTAAAGAGCCCAACCAGACCGTCAACCCCGACGAGGTGGTGGCAGTAGGCGCAGCCATTCAGGCAGGCGTTCTCGGTGGTGAAGTCAAAGGTGTCGTGCTTCTGGACGTTACCCCGCTATCGCTGGGTATCGAGACCATGGGCGGCGTCATGACCAAGCTGGTGGAGCGCAATACCACCATCCCCACGAGAAAGACCGAAGTATTCTCCACTGCCGAAGACAACCAGACCGCTGTGGACATCTATGTATTCCAGGGCGAGCGCCCCATGGCTCGTGACAACAAGCTCCTGGGCAACTTCCGTCTCGATGGCATCGCTCCGGCTCCCCGGGGCACCCCCAAGATCGAGGTGACTTTCGATATCGATGCCAACGGTATCCTCAATGTCACTGCTCGCGACCAGGCAACCGGCAAAGAGCAGAAGATCACGATTACCGCCAGCACCAATATGAGCAAAGACGACATCGAGCGGGCTATCCGCGAGTCGGAAGCTCATGCTGCCGAGGACAGAGGCCGCAAGGAGGAAGCCGACATCCGCAACGAGGCCGACAGCATCTGCTATGCCGTCGAGCGTCAGGTGCGCGATCTGGGCGACAAGGTCACCGCCGGTGAGAAATCGAGAGCCGAGATGCTGGTCGCCGACCTTCGTCAGAAGCTCAAGGACGGTGCCGATCTCGAGACCCTCAAGTCGATCATGAACGAACTGCGGGGCGCCCTCGTACTCTTGCAACAGGCTGCCAGAGCCAAAGGCGGCGGCGAAGAATGGCAAGAAGGCGACGATGATGCCGGATACGGTACTGATGGCGGTTACGAGCAAGGCGGCTATGATCAGGGCGGTTATGACGACGGCGGCTACGCTGCCCAGGAAGAAGTGCCCTATGATCCTTACGCCGGCACGGGAATCGACCAGCAGGTCCAGGAAGAGTCCGGATTCACGGCGTCCGGCGACGATGTCGTGGATGCCGAGTTCCACCAGACCGACGAATAGCCTGCCGGCCGGGCATGAATATGAGAGGGGAGCCCTGCAAAGGCTCCCCTTCGATTTTTTCCGGCGATCGGTGTTATCCTGAAAGTATGAGAAAGCCAATAGTTATCGCCATCTCCATCCTTTCTTGCGCGCTATCCGCGATTCTTCCGGTGCTTTCAGCTTCGCCTGTTGATGACCTCCGGGTCATGGAGAATCGTTTCTTTTTTCATGATTACGAGCACGATCCCCTGGCCAAGCGGGTGGAGCGCCTGGAATGCCTGGTATTCGGCTCGGCGCAGTATGGTGTTCCGGAGGATCGTATCGAGAAGCTGCGCGCCACCATCGAAAAGCGTGATCGAGCCTCCGCCGAGAAAGTGGCGGCCGAATCAGAATCAGGTCCGGAGAAGGCCGAGAAATCAGGCGAGGACGGCTCCCGCTCGGACTATCCGATTCTCACTACTCTCGAATGGCGGGTCCTCAAGAAGACATACCGGGGCGAGACCATGGACGAGCGTCTTGGCCGTCTCGAGACAAGCCTCTTCGGCCAGCCGGCAACAGCCATGTCTTATCTCGATCGAATCGAGCGTCTCAAGAAGGTCGCCGGTATCGGACTGCCCGGGCGATCGCCCCTGACCGAGCTTCCCCAGGGACCCATGCCCCGGGCCGGCGGCTCGGACGGAATCCAGATGAGGCCCTTTACGGGGATCGTGCCGCCGGGCGGCAGCAGCATCCAGAGAGACTACAACGCTCAATTCAACCGGGACTTCGCCCAGATGTTCAAATATCTCAACCAGCAGATGAAGGACATGTTCCGGAACGGGCAGCCCGTTCCCGGCAGCCCGATCATCATCATGCCCGAGGGCAAGAAGCAGAAGCTTCCTTCTTACGCCGATCCCAACAGTATCTAAATAGACTGCGATTCCAGCTTGCGTGTCCTGAGACCGGCACCCGAGGGGGTAGACACTTCTGACATGGAAAGGAACTGGCCCATGTCCGGGTCGTAAGCGAAGACCTCGCCGGTCTGGATTTTGTAGATCCAGCCGTGGATGTTGATCTCGCCCCGCGACAGAGCCGAGGCCACTGCCGGCAGGGTGCGGAGATGCTCCAGTTGAACCAGGACATTCTCCTGGGTCGCGATATTGACGAGGGTCTCCTGATCCTCGATGTCGCTATAGACGTCTTTGAGGAGACGTTTGGTGGTCTCGGCGTATTTGAGCCATTCGCTCACCGAGGGCATGTTCTCCAGCTTGTCGGCGAGCAGTCCTTTCATGGCACCACATAAGGTGTGCCCGCAGATGATGATGTCTTTGACGCCGAGGCCCACGATGGCGAACTCGATGGTGGCTATCTCGCCTGAAACGACGGTGCCGTGAGGCGGAACGATATTGCCGGCATTCCTGATGATGAAGAGGTCGCCCGGATCGGTATGGGTGATCAGATTGGGATTGATTCTCGAGTCCGAGCAGGTGATGAAAAGCGCATCGGGATTTTGTCCCTTGGACAGCCTGTCGAACAGGTCCTTGTGATTGAGAAAGGTCTCGGTGCGGAACTGGTGCAGTCCCTTGATCAGTTTTTTCACTTCTGTCTCCGGCCAGGGCTCTATCTATTCTAGAGCTTTTTGAGCGTTTCCTGGAGATCGATCAGATGATTGTTGAAAACCTCTTTGATGGCGTCCAGCACTCTGAACACGGCCGGGTCGGTGCAGGAGTAGTAGGTGTTTGTTCCCTGTTTGCGGGAAACCACCAGGTGTCTGGTTTTGAGAACGCTCAATTGCTGAGAGATATTCGGGAGCTCTTTGTGGAGCCTTTCTTTCAATTCGGTGACGGTTAGCTCGCCATCCCGGAGCTCGTCGACGATCTGGATCCGCAGAGGGTTGGCCAGGGCTTTGAGGAAGTCGGCTTTAAACTTGACCAGCTTCTCGCGTTCGTCGAGGGAAGTTGTCATTTCTTTTATCCCGGACCATCTTGTCCAGTCAATCGGTTCACTGTATATTAACCTCGCTCAGCAAATTCAACAAGTATGCAATTCTCTAATTGCGAAAATTCGCAATTAAGGCAGTCCCTGTGATGAACGAAGTCGGCAATCTACTTATCTGTGCCTTCTGGATTCTTCTGGGGAGCGCCGTGGTCTCTGCCATCGCGAATGTAAGGAAGCCTTCCTTGTTCGCTGCTCCGGGGCTGGTGGCTGCCGCCTTTCTGGGTATCGCAGCTTCGATAATCGGGTTCGACAAGTATCTCTCTTTCTCCGCTCCGCCGCCTTTCTATCTCGGGCTGGCGCCGGTGGCTTTCAATGTCGATCCCCTGGCCAGTTTCTTCCTGTTTCTTCTCTGTCTCATAGTGCTGCCGGTGGCAGTCTATGCTCCGGCTTATCTGGAGCAGCACAAGAGCAGTGACGGGCTGAGCGGAAGGACATTCTGGCCATCCCTTTCGATCTTCGTCCTGTCCATGGGCGGTGTGATCCTGGCAGCCAACGCGCTGACCTTTCTGCTCTTTTTCGAATTGATGTCGGTGAGCTCGGCGATCCTTGTTGCAAGCGATATCAGGGCACTGCGTGCAGCCAGGGCGGTGATCGTCTATCTGGGGGCCACCCGGGTCGCCGTGGTCTGTCTGGCAGTGGGGTTCATTCTTTTCTATCTGCATTCTGGCGACTGGTCCTTCTCTGCAATCAAAGCCGGGGATCCCGCCTGTCTTCCCGCTGCTGTTCTGGTTCTTGCCGGGCTGGCTATCAAAGCCGGTCTCTGGCCGTTTCATATCTGGCTTCCCTATGCTCATCCGGAAGCACCGGCACCGGTATCAGCCCTGATGAGCGGCGTTATGGTAAAAGTGGCTCTCTATGCGATGATCAGGCTCTTTTTTGGTTGTGGGGTGGGGAGCGCCAGCCTCACCCTGGCTGTCATCCTGGTCGTTCTGGGGGGTGTGTCGGCGCTCTGGGGGGTCCTGTTCGCCCTGGTGCAGATCGATTTGAAGCGCCTGCTCGCCTACTCCACAGTCGAGAATGTCGGTCTGATCGCGCTCTCCCTGGGTGTCGCCCTGTTCGGCAAAGTCTTCGCCAGCGAAGCGGTGACCGCTTTCGGATTCGCTGCCGCCCTCTATCACTGTCTCGGTCACGGCATCTTCAAGTCCCTGCTCTTCCTCTGCGCTGGAGCCGTGGACTCGGTCATGCATACAAGGGACCTCCACCGCCTGTCCGGTCTGAAAAATGCCATGCCGTTCACCATGGTCTGCTTTCTCACCGGTGCCATCGCGATCTCGGCCCTGCCGCCTCTCAATGGTTTCGTCGGCAAATGGCTCCTCTACCAGGGTCTCCTGCAGGTGGCCCTGGGCGATGGCGGTGTGGTAGCGCCGGCTCTCGCCCTTGCTGCTATCGGTGTCCTCGCTCTGGTGGGCGGCCTGGCCCTGGCATGCTTCTCCAAGGCATTCTTCCTGGTCTTTCTCGGTCGCCCTCGCAACCGGGCCGTAGCTCGGGCTCGGGAATGCAAGGCTTCGATGGTGTTCGGTCAGGTCTTTCTGGCTCTAGCCTGCCTGGCCTGTGCGGTGGGCTCGAGCTTCATCGTGAGCGGCATCGAGACCATCGGCAATGTCAATTTCATGGCATCGGCAGCCACCGCCTGTCTCGACGTCCCTCTTGTCATCTGCATTCTTGCCAGTGCCTGTGTTTTCGTCTATATGGCTATCACCCTTGCCGGGCGCAGAGTGCGCAACTATTCCACCTGGGAATGCGGCTACGGAGCTCTCTCCGAGCGCATGCAGATTGCTGACGAGAGTTTCGTCCAGCCTGTGGCATCTCTTTTCAGACCGGTTCTTGTCTACAAACTGGCTCAGAAGATCGAGGGACGCGATCGCCGTCATTTCCCGGAGGTCGTCTCGGTGGAGACTTCCATGCAGTCTCATCTCGAGTCTCGTTTCTACCTGCCGATCATCCATCTGGTCGAATATCTGAGCAATCACCTGGCCCGGCTCCAGGCCGGCAGCATCCATCTCTATCTTCTCTATGTCCTGATTACCCTGGTTTTCCTCCTTCTGCTGGGGGTCTATCTATGACGGACTGGCTCCTCTTCTCGATCGCTCTGATTGTTCTTCCGTTTCTGACCGTAGGCACGATCAGGCTATTGAAAGCGCGCTTGCAGAATCGTCTCGGACCGCCTCTCCTGCAGCCGTTCTACAACTTCTTCAAATTGCTCGGCAAGGAGGAGGTGGTGAGCAACGATGCGAGCTGGCTCTTCCGCTTTTGCGCCGTGGCCAATCTCTGCCTGGCTCTTTTTCTCGCCCTCATCCTGCCCTGGCTTTCCTTCAAGCCTGTTTTCCTCATCGAGGATCTGTTCCTGGCTATCTACTTGCTCGCCCTGCTCAGATTCTTCTCGATCCTCCAGGCTCTCGATGCCGGCTCGCCTTTCGGCGGATTCGGCGCCAGTCGGGAAGCGACCCTTTCGCTTCTGGTGGAGCCGGCGGTGGTGCTCAGTCTGGCCGCGGTGGCGGTGATTGCCAGAAGCACCGACCTGGGTGACATGTTCTCTTTCGCTCGCCCGCATACTCTACATGATCTGACGGTCTGGAGCACCGCCGGCGCCGCCCTTTTTCTGGCTTCCCTGGCGGAGCTTTCCCGTATGCCCGTGGACGATCCCACGACCCACCTGGAGCTGACCATGGTACACGAGGCCATGGTGATCGAGAGCAGCGGACCGAATCTGGCTCTGGTGGAGCTCGCTTATGCTCTCCGGCTGGTGGTCATGTTCGGGCTTGCCGGGCAGTGTTTCATTCATGCTCTTTTCTGCGTGATTCACCCCCAGACATCCACACTTGCCATAATCAGCCTCCTGGTGATCTTTGCCATGATTCTGATCACCGCTCTGGTGGAGACGGTGGTGGTGAAGCTGCGCTGGACCCGTGTCCCCGAGTATGTCGCCTATGCCATCACCATGGCGCTTCTGGCAGCCGGGGGAGCGATCATGGGGAGGATGACATGACTCTTTTCTCCTTCTCCGAGGCCGTTGCGCTACTGGCTGCCATCCTTTCGGTTCTCATGGTGGGCTCCGGCAATCTGCGCACCAATCTGCTCGCCTACGCTCTCTCCACTGCCGCAATCGCCCTTGTCGCCGGGCTCAGAGCCGGCATCCTGGGTGAGTCCCACCTGCTTCTCATCGCCCTTGCCATGGTCGTTATCAAGGCTCTCTGGGTTCCCTGGTTCTTGAGCCGGATTCTCGACAGGATCAAGGTCTATTTCGATCCCGGCACGGTGCTCGCCATTCCCATCGCCATGCATACCGGCATCGTATTGATGGGAATCTCATACTTGCTTGCCGGGCGCCTGCCCCTGCCGGTGGATGGCGACCCGGTCACCGGCAGCACTACGGCGTCGATCTCACTGCTTTTCACCGGCGCTCTTTTCATGCTTACCAGAAAGACCGCCGTCAGTCAGGTCGTCGGTTTTCTGACCATGGAGAACGGTATCTTCCTCTTCGCCCTCACCATGGCCAGAGGGATGCCTCTGATTGTCGAAATGGGCGTGCTTCTCGATGTGCTGGTGGCTGTCATGATCGCCGGACTGATCACTTTCAAGATCCAGAAGAGCTTCGAGCATATCGATGTCACCCGGCTCACGGATCTCAGGGAGTAGGCGGCCATGCCCGATATCCTCGAGATCGATATGAAGGTGTTGATCGCTCTGATCGCTGCGCCGCTTGCTCTTGCTGTCATGGCGCTGTCTTTGCGGAGAATCGCTGTTATTTCTTCCATCACTTCCCTGGTCTCCTGGTTGCAGTTCGGCGCGTCCCTGTATCTGGTGGCACCACTTTTTGTCGGGGCAGGGAGCCCGGTGCCGATTCTCCCCGGGTTTCTGATCGACCGCCTGGCCGGGTCCTTTCTCTGTCTCACCACCCTTGTCTGCGCCTGTTCTTTGACCCAGGCTCATTTCTTCTTCAGGCGCCAGCTCGCCGCCGGAGCGGAGGTACTCCAGCGGGTCCGGCTCTTCTACTGCTTCGCGGTGCTTTTCTCGCTTTCCATGCAGCTCGTGTTCCTGTGCGATAATCTTGGCTATATGTGGATAGCTATCGAAGGCACCACGCTTCTTTCCGCCGGTCTCGTCTACCACAATCGCGACCGCAATGCCGTCGAAGCTACCTGGAAGTATCTGATCATCTGCAGTGTCGGCATCGCTTTCGCTCTGCTCGGCACCGTCTTTCTCTTCGCCTCCAGCCGTTACGGAGCGGTGCCTGGCGGCACCCTGGAGATTTCTCTTCTGACCGGCTCAGCGCCATTGCTGGAGCACCAGCTCAGGCGACTCGGATTTATTTTTTGCTTCTTAGGATACGGCACCAAAGCCGGTATGTTTCCCCTGCACAGCTGGCTTCCCGACGCCCATTCGGAAGCCCCGGCACCTGCCTCGGCCATGCTTTCGGGCGCCCTCCTCAATTGCGCCCTGTTCGCCATCTATCGGTTGAGCGAGGTTTCTACCGCCACCGGTCAGGGAGCATTCAGCAGCGGGCTGGTCCTCTGGTCAGGGGCCGTGACCGTGCTCGTCTCCGGTCTGTTTCTTGTAAGGCAGCATGGGCTCAAGCGTCTCTGGGCCTATTCGAGTATCGAGAATGTCGGGCTCATGCTGGTGGCTATCGGGCTCGGCCAGGCACCACTCTTTTTTCTCCAGGCTCTCAATCACAGTGTCGCCAAGGTCGCGCTCTTTCTCACCTCGGGCAGCATCATTCAGATAACCGGCACCAAGTATCTGAAGAAGATGAGGGGGCTGGCGCAGCTCTCGCCGTTATGCGCTCTGGTACTGGTGCTGGCGGCGGTGTCAGTCTGCGGACTTCCGCCCTTCGGCTCTTTTATTCCGGAGTGGGTGATCCTGCTTTCCACCGGACAAGCCGGGCAGTGGGTGCAGTTCGGCTTTGTCGTCACCGGCCTGGCAGTGGGGTTCATCGCCGTCACCTATCATGTCTTGCGGCTCGTATCCGGATCTCCCAGACCGCGTCAGCCTCTTTCAACGCCGGACCTGTTCGTGCCCGTTTGCCTTCTTCTGATCTCGCTGGTTCTTGGATTGATGATTCCCGAGTTCTTCTGGGGAGGACCATGATGATGCGTGTCGAAAGAAGACTCGTCGCCCCGGGCGAGCTGAGAAACACCGTCAAGACAGCTCTGGAGAGAGACGGTTATCGTCTGGGCTTGATGAGCTCCATCGACGGGAATCAGATCGTCACTCTCGTTCTCGATTCCCGGAATGGACGGGCCGAGCTTCTCGAGAGCGGGCTCGACGAGAGCGAGCTCAGCAAGGACACGGGACCAGGCTATCCTGCTGTTTCGTTGACTGTGACCCAGGCTCACTGGTTCGAGCGCGCTTTGAAGGATCTGTTCGGAATTACGCCGGAGGGGCATCCCCGGTTGCGCTCGGTCTTCGTCGAAGGAGCTGTGCCTCTGGCACCACTGGCGGTGGACGAGCGCAAGTCCCGGCCCGATTTCAGCTTTATGCAGGTGCGTGGCGAGGGAGTCTGGGAGCTGCCGGTGGGACCGGTGCACGCTGGAATAATCGAGCCCGGTCATTTCAGGCTCAGCTGTCTTGGCGAGATAGTCGAGAATCTCGAATTGCGTTTCGGTTTTCTCCATCGCGGGGTGGAGAAGCGGCTTGCTCAGGTTCCCTGGAGCAAAGCTCGCTTCCTGGCCGAGGCTGCCGCATCGGACACGAGTGCCGGCAATGCCCTGGCCAGCGCTCTGGCTTTCGAGTCCCTGGCAGAGCTGGCGGTGCCAGCCCGGGGAGAGGCTCTCAGGAGAATCGCGCTCGAGATCGAGAGAGCTGCCATGCATATCGGTGATGTGGGGGGCATGGCCGTGGATGTCGGTTTCCAGGGAGCGGCCTCGAGCTTCTCGATCTTGCGGGGCAAGGCGCTTCGCCTGGCTGAGCTCCTGAGCGGCTCTCGCTATCTGAGAGGCTTTATCTGTCCGGGAGGAGTCACCCGCGATCCGGTCGAGTTTCTTGGTGATATCGCTGACGGTGCAAGGCTCTTGAGTGCGGAGCTCGAGCATCTGGCCGGTCTCTTCGTGGACAGCTCGGCAGTGGTGGAGCGAATTGCTGGTATAGGCGTGGTTTCGAGGTCCCTTGCCCTGGATTTCGGACTCGTCGGGGTCGGTGCCCGGGCCAGTGGTGTTGCCTATGATGTTCGAGCGGCATCGCCCGGGGGCGAAGATTTCGATGTCGTGGTCGAAACTGCCGGGGACGTGCTCGCCCGGACGAGGGTGAGGGCGAGGGAGGCACTGGCCAGCCTCGCTTATGTCGAGACAGCGATCGGCAAATTGCCTTCGGGAGACTGCCGGAGTGCTGTTCAAGAAGACCGGGGAAGGTTGGCTGCGTCGTCTGTAGGTCTCGGCGTCGTCGAAGCCTTTCGGGGAGAGCTCATTCATCTGGTCTTCACCGGTGATGGTGGCGAAGTCAGGCGCTATGTGATCAAAGATCCGAGCGTCAATAACTGGACAGCCATGGCAATCGCCGCTCGCAATTATCTTATCGGCGATTTCCCGATCTGCAACAAGAGCTTCAGTCTCTCTTATTCCGGTCACGATCTGTGAGGTGCCTGTGCTGAAAATTCTGAGCCATCTTCTGACCGGGGGACTGGTCACCCAGAAGTCTTTCTGCCCGCCGCTGCCGGGACACAGTCTGGCTCTTCCCGATCTCTTGCCCGAGGTCCCCTGCTCGTCGGCGTCCTGCGATGTCTGCGCCAGGGTCTGTCCTACCGAGGCTATCGGTATTGATACTGATACAGGTGGTCCTGATATCAGTATCGATCTCGGTGCCTGTATTGCCTGCGGGCTCTGTGTAGAGACCTGTCCGGATGGTGTGATAGTGAAGAATCTCTCCACCAGGACGGCGGTGACCCGGAGGGAGGACCTCGCGATCCTGAGAGAGAAGAGCGAGAGCGCGTCAAAATCCGCTGAGCGAGAGTCCCCGGCCGCCAGTGCCATCTTCAGGCGCTCGCTGGCAGTGCGGGTTGTCTCCACCGGTTGCTCGGCCTGTGACAGCGAGGTGGTTGCGGCTTTCAATCCGATTTTCGACAGCGAGCGATTCGGCGTGCAACTGGTGGCATCTCCGCGGGCCGCTGATCTGCTCCTGGTGACAGGACCGGTGCCTGTCGGCATGCAGGAGGCTCTGAGGCGATCTTATGAAGCCATGCCCGAGCCGCGGCGTGTGATCGCCGCCGGCTCCTGCGCCATTTCCGGAGGCGTCCACCGCGGTGGGTATGCGAGTGCCGACGGTGTCGGAAAAGTGATTCCGGTGGATGTCTTCATTCCCGGATGCCCGCCCCACCCCTGGAGCATTATTCATGGCATCAGCAGGGTGATGGGCCTTACTGCTCCATCGTGATCGACTGGATCTTGTCGCCTTTTTGAATCTGCTGGACCACATCCATGCCGCTTATCACGCCTCCGAAGATCGAATATCTGCCATCGAGGTTCGGTTGCGGGCCCAGGGTGATATAGAATTGACAGCTCGATGAATGAGGGTTCTTTGCTGTGTGTGCCATGGCCACCACGCCAGCGGCGTTGTGCTTGAGATAGGCGGAGGGCTCGAGGAGAAGAAGCCTGGGGTGATTGGTCTTGGGATCGATAAAGAAGCCGGAGCCGTTGCCGTTGGGGCAACCGCCCTGAACCACGAAGCCCGGCTCGACCCGGTGAAAGGTGAGACCGTTGTAGAAGCCGGCCTTGACCATCTCGATGAAAGCCTCGACGGTTCGCGGCGCATACTTCTGGAAAAGCCGCATCGTGATGGTACCGCGCTCGGTCTCGATGACTGCCACCGGATCGGTGGCCTGGCTCTGACTCTGGTTCTGGTTCTGGTTCTGGCTGGCACCCGGGTCCTGATTGGGAGGAGGGGTCTTGAAACCGGTAAAAGCGCTCGATCCCATGGGCGGTGGCGGAGGATTGTTGCCGTTGGTGGAAGCACCGCCATAAACGCCCCGTCCCTTGGCATAGGGGAGCTGGGTGTTGCTGAGTCCCGGGGCCGACGTTCCGGGAGTGCTGGATGCGGTCGATGTCTGGGAAGGGGTTTTGGCCGAGCGCGCATTCGGGCTCAGGGTGACATCCGGGGGAATCAGGTCGCTGGGCATCGGATCGGCGGCGGCGGCAAGGGGCATGACGATCTGGCAGAAGACCTGCATCATAGCGAGGGATAAATTGATGGGGATCTTGTTCATACTAAGCATTCTAGTCAAGTCGGCAAGCTTGTGCACGGTCGAAGTCGGTAAAAACCTGGAGGCTTTCGTGCGCTTGCAGGAATGAAGCTGGAATCGCAGGGCTTACCGGACCTGTGAGGGCCTGATCCAGAATCGCCCTTTTCTTTTCTCCGAAGGCCATGAGGATAATCCGGCGGCTTGCAAGAATCGTCGAGATCCCCATGGTCACGGCTCTGCTGGGAGTTCGTTGCGCTCCTTTGAAGAGCTCCCGGTTGGCTTCGATGGTGGACGGGGTGAGGACGATGGAGTGAGTCCAGCTTTCAGCCGGGGTGCCGGGCTCGTTGAAGGCGATATGGCCGTTGAGACCGATACCCAGGATAGTGATGTCGAGACCGCCCCGGTCGGCAATGATGGCGTCGTAGTCGTCGCCGCTTTCGGAGGGATTGAAGCGATTGGCGGCTGGCAGCCCGACACCATCATAGAGATTGACCGACAGATAATGGCTGAAAGAGTGCGCCTCGTCGACATCTAGATATTCATCTAAAGCGAAACAGCTTACGCGGGACCAGTCGAGATTGCTCTGACGGCTCAGTTTTACGAGCTCGGCGTACATTTTTGCCGGGGTGCGACCGGTGGGCAGACCCAGGCAGATAGAAGGATTCGACGCGACCTCGGTGGCTATGAGCTTGGCTACTCGCGAAGCGATGGTTTCTTGACAGGAGGTTTCCAACTGGTCTCAGCCCCGGTAATCGTCTTGTTATATTATGTATATAAACCGCAGGAGGCAAGCGTTGACTACCAGAGAAGCAACAAGAGCGGTCGGGTTGTCCAAGGCCAGCCTGGTTATCTCTCTGGCCTTCGCACTTTTCGGAAGCTCATTCCTGGGCGCTTTCAGCCAGAACAGGCTTCCCAGGGCAGGCTTTTTCAACAATTCCACCTATGGCCGCCCCAATCAGCCCAGTGTCAGCGCTGGCGGGGTTTCGGACTATCATCTGCAGACTCCGGGTTTGCACTTGACCCGGGGCGAGAATCGCACCCGCCAGAATCTATCAGACCCTTACAATCCTGGCGAGGAGACCCTCAACATGGCCTTTGTTCGCTGGGATACTTCGAGGATGCCCCTCAAAATCTGGATCAGTCCCGGTCTCGAGCTGCCCAAGATGCCTTTCGACCAGCTCCAGCAGAGCAGAGTCGTGGATGTCTTCAAGCGTCTGAGACAGGAAGATCCTTTCGGCGATCTCGGCCAGGCCCGGGGCTGGACTCAGGATACCAATTACCAGGTGGCAGCCGGGATCGAGCAGTGGCGGATCTTCCAGGACGAGGGGCTGATCAGCTTCGGCTTCGTGAACGATCCCCGGGAAGCCGACATACTCGTCTTTTATACCGACATGTTTCAGGGCACCAGTGGTCCCGGCGGCATCAATGTGGGTGGCAACACCAGTGCCCGGGCCTTCTCCAGGCAGGATCTGGCCAATCCCATCTATCGCCCGACCCCGGTTGTCATCGAGCTGTCCACCAGGGTCAACCATCTGCCCGAGAAAATGCAGGGCGCCGCCGCCCATGAGTTCGGACATGCCCTGGGAATCAAGGCGCACAGCCCCTATCGCGATGACATCATGTACAGCGATCGGGTAGTCACGACCCTTTCAGAGGGTGACAAAGCGACTCTTCGTCTCCTCTATCGCACCAAGTGGGCTTACGCGCTCTAGAAAGCGGACTTGCGCTCCTCGAAAAGCCTGTTGCCGAGCTGGAGCCTGAGGCCGATTCTCGTACCCCTGCCGGGCTCCGATTCGATACTGAGCTGAGCCGGGTAGTAAGCTTTGATCACTTCGACTCGCTCGCTCAGCGAAGGCAGACCGAAGCCTCCGGTAGAAGTCGCCACCGTATCCCTGGTGTCGAAACCCTTGCCGTCATCCTCCACCAGGATAGAGAGGATCGACTCGTCTACGGTGAGGGTGACGCTGACATGTTTGGCCTGGGCATATTTCTCGACATTGTTGAGAGCTTCTTGAACGATGCGGAAGATGTGCAGCTCCACTGAAGAGGGCAGCTCCGGGAGCTCGCCTTCCACCGAGAAGGTGCAGTCGGCCTGGGTTCGCTCCCCGGCTTTGTCCACAAGGTCCTCCAGGACCGTCTCCAGTCCCCAGTCTTTCAGATCCCGCGGCACCAGCCCCTGGCAGATCTCCCGGATCGACTTGCTCAGCTCTTCCAGGGTCTCGAGCACCTGCTCGCGATCGAACTCGTCCGGGCTGGAAAGTCGCCTCGAGAGCATCATCACGTCGGCGAGAACCGAATCATGGAGATCCCGGCCCAGGGAGGCCTGAATCTCCTCTTGCTGGCTGAGCAGTTTCTGGATTGTATTCTGCTGAGCTACCAGTAGATCCTGCACGAGATCCCTGCCGATCTCGGAGCTCAGGGTGAGGGAGTCCTTGAAACCGCGGGCGATACCAATACGGTGGATGTTGTCGGCTTTCTCGAATTTCTTTCCTGATTCGCCGGCCACTATATCAAGGCTTGAAAGAATCACCAGATCCCGCAAGAGAGCCTTGGAGAGAAAGAGAATGTCGTTGCCGGTCAGGGGCAGACCGCAGACTGCCCAGGTGCTGTTCTCGCCCCTGGCGGTGACCGTGTCGGCGAGGATGAATGTCAGCTTCAAGCGTTCCGCTGTCTCGTTCTCGTCGAGATCGTAGCTGGCGGATGCCGGCAGTATATAAGCCTGGATTCGCCCGGTCTCGAGAACCACCGAGAGACAGCGAGTGGCTGATGTGATTCTGAATCTGGTGTCATTGGTAGCTGCTATCGAAAGTCTGACCCGGGACCTGTCACCGGCTCTCAGGGCGGAATCGTTGAAGGAGCCGGCAAGCTGGTTGACGGTGCGGAAAAGCTCGTCGAACATGCGCTTGCTCTCCGCTCTGGCCGAGCTCAAGTGGACATACTCGCCCCTCTGCCCGTGCGCGAAATTCGGCTCGACATCAAGGCGGCTGGCTATATTGACCAGCTTGCCAGTCCATTTCTTGATCTCGTCCAGGGAATCGTCCGGAAGAACGTTCTTGTCCTGGTGCGATTCAGGGACCGGCTCGGAAGCCGGCTCGACATCAAGATCCGGCTCGGCATCGAGATCTTGCTGGAGTTCCCGGGGAAGGGCATTTTCTCTCTCTCTTTGAGTAAGCCCCAGGAGGTGGCCGAATCGCTCGAGCAGCCAGTTCACTTCTTCGTATCCAGATTGCCATAGCCATTCTCCACCGCCCAGGCTATGAGTTGCTCGCGAGTATCGAGGCCGAGCTTGAGGAGGAGGAGCTCGCATTGTTTGCGCACAGTGGCAGGGGAGGCCTGGCGCTCGTTGGCGATGTCCTGATACTTCATCCCCTGGGCCAGGAGCTTGAGGACCTCGAACTCGGCTCTGGTGAGTTTCTCTTTGCCAACGGCAATTGCCTGGCTCTTGATTTGCTTCTCGCCGCCCGAGACCTGCCTGATTGCGTCGATGACCGTGGCCATGCTTTCGGACTTGAGAAGATAGCCGGCTACCCCCAGCTCGAGAATGGCCTGCACGAAAGCACGCCTGCTTTCCGCTGAGAAAACGATAATTTTGCTTGCCGGTAGGGCGCAAAAACTTCTAACGGTGGTTCGGGGACCATCCTGGTTGGGAAGATGCAGATCCAGAAGAACGACATCCGGCTTCTCAGCAGTGGCCAGGGCCAGACCGGTCTCGGCATCGCTGGCTGTGCCCACCACTTCCAGGTCCGCTTCTCTGTTGATGGCAGCTTCGAGCCCGTAGAGGGTGGCTTCATGATCTTCGACGATCAAAACTCTGGTGGACGACACTACAGTCTCCTTTTCTCACTCTTTAGATAATAGCTGCTTGAAACCGAAGTGTTAACAGGTGTTTCAATCCCCGGCGCCGGGACAGGCAAGCATTTTCGGCGACGCCGCGGGGTTGGGGTTGCATACTTTTATAGGTAAGCTATCATGGCTGCGTGTTTTAATTCGACATATGCACACAGAACAACGAAGGGAGACTTCCTAAAATGGAACCGAATACCTCTAAAAGCAAAAAGGCTGTTGCTGCCATAACCGCGGCCGCCCTGGCAGGATTGCTGGCGGGTTGCAGTGGCGGCGGCCAGAGCGCCTCCACCGAGACCACCACGCCTGCCGCGACGGAAAGTACGGAAGCGCCTTCCACCGAAAGCACTGAGACCAAGACCGAAGAAGGCGGCGAAGCCAAGACCGAAGAAGGCGGCGAAGCCAAGACCGAAGAAGGCGGCGAAGCCAAGACCGAAGAAGGCGAAGCCAAGTCTGAAGAAGGCGGCGAAGCCAAGTCTGAAGAGAAAAAGCCCGATGAAGGCGCTGATGCCGGCAAGGCTGCTGACGGTGGCGACAAAGCCAAAGCTTCCTGCAAAGGCAAAGATGGTTGCGGCTAGAACAGTCGAATCAACCAGCTTGTTTTCAATAGGGCCAGCCGAGGCTGGCCCTGTTTTCTTTTCTCCGACAAACTTATAGCGGGACGTCGGTATGTCATCGGCCAACAGATTCAATGGCAACAGCAGTCTGGGAGTCGGCATCGGGCTGCGTGTCCCGCACTACGAGCATATCTTCAAGCACCGGCCAAAGGTGGATTTCTTCGAGATCATCTCGGAGAATTTCATGACTCTGGGAGGACGCCCGAGAGAAGTCCTGGAGACACTGCTGGAAGACTACAGGGTCGTGCAGCATGGGGTCTCGCTTTATTTCGGCAGCCGGGAGCCTTATGACCGGGAGTATCTCAAACGTCTCAAGAGGCTCGTCGAGATCACCGGAACGCCCTATCTTTCGGATCATCTCTGCTGGGGAAGCGTGAATGGCTATCAGAGTCACGACCTACTGCCTCTTCCTTATACAAAAGAAGCAGTCAAGCACACTGCCGCCAGAATCAAAGAAGTGCGGGATTTCCTCGAGCTGCCAGTCTGTGTCGAGAATGTCAGCAGCTATATCACTTACACCGATTCGGTGATGAGCGAGTGGCAGTTCCTCCTGGAAGTCTCCGAGGCAGCCGACTGCGGGATACTCCTCGATGTGAACAATATCTATGTTTCGTCGGTCAATCATGGTTTCGACGCCCGGGGCTATATCGAGGCAGTCCCCTTGGATCGTGTTGCTCAGGTGCATCTGGCCGGTCCCTGCGACCGGGGGACCTATCTCCTCGACACTCACGATCACCCGGTGCCTGATCCGGTCTGGAGTCTCTACGAGATGGTGGTATCGAGGCTCGGTGCGGTGAACACGCTTCTCGAATGGGACGACAAGATCCCGCCTTTCCAGGAAGTCATGGCGGAGGCCGGTAAGGCAATGACGATTCTGGACCGGTACCATCAGGAAGGCGGCACTGATGACTGAAAACAGCGATCGGAGTCATAGCCTCGAAGAGATCCAGGATTTCGTGTTCGAGTCCCTTCGTCTTCCCCCTGGAACCGAGATTCCAGCAGACCGGGCCAGTAGCTTCGTGGAGCCGAGCGAAGCTCTGACTGCTTCCCAGAGGCTGTCTATCTATAACCAGCAATACTGGTACAGGCTGATCGACAGCCTCGAAGAGGATTTCAGCGGGCTGCGCTTCGTCCTGGGCGGGCGTCGCTTCAAAGAGCTTCTTCTGGCCTATCTGACCGAGCAGGGCTCGCGATCTCATATGCTGAGAGATCTCGGAGCGAAAATGGGGGATTTCGTCGAGAGCAATCCCGAGCTTGTGGAGCCGTATTATGATCTGGCCCTGGACATGGCCCGCTTCGAATGGGCGCAGATGATCGCCTACGATGAAGAGTCCCTGGGGACCCTCGATCCAGCCGGTATCGATCCGGATGCCATAGGTGAGCTGCGGGTTCGCTTGCAACCATATATGACACTGCTTTCGCTGGGCTATCCTCTGGATGATTTCAGTATCGCTCTCAACAAAAAGAGGACGAGGCAAAGCCAGGAGTCAGCTCTGGTGCGCAACGAGACCACTGATGACGAGCCCCCCGGTGAGCCTCCGGCTCCCGAGACGGTCTATCTGGCCGTGCACCGCTATAACAACAAGATCTATTACAAACGTCTCGAGCAAGGGGAATTCCAGGTGCTTTCAGCTCTCGGTCGGGGCCAGGCTCTTTCTCTGGCCCTGGCTGAAGCCGAAAGCGAGCAGATCGTCCAGAGCTGGTTCGCTTCCTGGATGAGACTGGGCTGGCTCTGCCCGCTTTGAGCGTATTGGAATTATCTCGCCCCGGACGGCAGGGAAGATATGGGAACCGTAAGATGAATGTCCCGGTTGCCTGACTCGGTGTTTACCAGTCCCGGGATGAGCACATCGGCCGCCGGACTCAGTCTGGTTCCCGGGACCTTTATATGACCTATCATCGAGGTGTGCGGCTCGAGGGACTTCTTGGGAAACTTGATCTTGAGGGACCGGTCGGGCATACCGGCGAGCCTCACTACCGCCTTCGTGGATGACGGCAGAGAGAGGGCCTGGCTCTGGTCGTTGCGAAGCGAGACGTTGAGCATGATCGACTTCTTGTCTGCATCGACGCCAATCAACTCGAAGCGGACAAGGCTGGCCGGGTCGGCGGCCGGTTGGATAGCGCCCGGATGCTGGATCGGGGGGCGCAGAGCAATGGCAGTGCTCTCCGGAAGGAGCGGCGCTGCTGCTGCTGACTCCGGGGGCTCGATCGCCGCTTCCACGTCTTCTTCGACTACCTGGCCATACGTAGGTATGACTCCGGTGCTGCGCCCCGCCAGGCTCGCCGCTATGGGTGGTGCCAGGGGCGGCAGGTCGCTGGCTGTCACCGGGTCGGTGGTCCTGTTTATCGGTGGAGCCGTGACTGGGACGGAACCGGTAATGGAAGTGGCATTTGCGTCTGCCAGGGCTTTGCCTGCTTGATCGAGCATCGGTCCGGCGCTGGTTTTCAATTTGTTGATAATCGCCGGTGCCGATTGAACAGCGAGGGTGGAGAGATTTCTCAGCTTGTCCTCCGATTGCAGAGCCTGCCCTGCAGAGAATGCCAGCCCGCTCAGCGTTATGTCGCTGTTTGTCCGGCTGCTGCTGTCGCCGGTGCTGCTACTTGTGGTGCCTGCGCTTTCGGTGGTGGCTCCCGAAGTCGAGCCGGTGCCAGAGCCAGAGCCAGAGCCGGAACTGGCGGGGGACCTGCCCAGTAGCTTGTCTATGTCCGAGCTTTTGATCAGTGCGGAGCTCGACAGGGTATCGCTCGTGTCGATATCAGGCATGGCGGCGATCTTGGAAGAAGCTGATGAAGAAGCCGATGCAGACGAAGAAGTAGCCTTGATTGCACCAATATTGGTGAGAACGTCCTCTTCGTGCGACTTGAGCGCTTCTTTCTGTTTGAGCATCAGATCCCTCAGAGAGCCGAGGAATCCTGTCATATTCTGGACCGGGTCCGCTGTCGGAATCTGAGGAGCTGGAAGTCCCGCGGCCTGGGCGGGAGGCAGAGTCCTCAGGGCGGGACCTTCAGAGTTCGGGGCCGAGACCGGCGGTCTCAGGCTGAGAAGACCCGGTGTGGCTGAGAGCCCGCCTGTGGAGGCGAGGATTTCAGAGAGCGCCGCGATGCGCTGGGCGGCGATGACATTCCTGGAATCTTTCTTGAGGACGTTCATATAAAGCGATACGGCGCCGTTATTGTCACCCAGCTTTTCCAGGAGTTGCGCCTGGAAAAGGCGAAAGCCCACATCTCCGGGGCTCAGGTCCACCGCTTCGGTAGCCTTGTTGAAAGCCTCTCTTGTGGCTCCCTGGCTGTCCAGGGTCTGGGCGGCCTCGAATGCTGCGACTGCTTCCTGTCTTGCCAGGGCCAGCTTGAAACTGTGTCGGGCCGCCGGAAGATTGGGATGCTCGGGTTCGAGCTTTACTACGGTTCGATACTCGTTCTGCGCGGCCTTGAGATTGCCCGCGAGCTGATAAGCCCGGGCCAGTCCCAGGTGTGCGTTAGCGTCTTTGGGGTTGGTGGAGACCTGGTGCTGCCAGAGCTCGATGAGAGTCGTCCCGGCCAGCTTATCTCCGGGATCTTGGACCAGGGCTCTGGTCAGATCGCTATTGGCTCCCACCACATCTTTCAGTTTGTACCGGACGATTCCGAGCTGTCTCAGGGCTACGCTCGACCGGGGATCGGTCTCCACGGCCAGCTCGTACTCGTGGCGGGCTCCTTTGAGATCCCCCTGGCGCAGGGCGATATTGCCGAGACCTATACTGGCCTGGGATGACTGCTTGAGATGGTTGGCGGCTCGGTACTCTACCTGGGCTTCGTCGACCTTGCCCTGCGAGAATAGTAGGTCGGCTTGCTTGAGACGGCTGAAGCTGTTGGACGGATCGACACCCTGGTGTCTCAGGGACTGGTTGAGCAAATCCGTGGCGGTGCCTTTCTCGGGCTCGGCCAGAAGAGCCAGGCGTGCCTGCCTGGCTGCCTGACGGTAGTCGTCCTTGCGGAGATAATATTTGGCTCGTTTCTCGCTAACTTGAGCAAGAGCCTCTTTGAGCGCCTGATCTTTCGGATGGAGCTTGCTGTACTTCCCGAGAAGCTCCTGGGCTTCCCGGAGCTTGCCCTCGTTCTCCAGGGTATGAGCGCGACTTATGATATGGCCGGTAGTCGCACTCAGATGTCCCGAGGTGCTGGTGGAGCCCCTCTCCGGAATGGTGCTGCGCTGGTGGCGGGTGGCCGGGAGCAAATCGTCCGGAGAAGGCCCCGACGGGAGAGGCGGTAATGCTCCTGCCATACCGGCCGGCAACAGACCGGGGCTGACCGGTGGAGGAGGCGGGACCAGACCGCTCGATGTGTGTGCCGGGCTGCCGCTGAGACCGCCGCTCGAGTAGTTAGATGAGTAGCTCGAGGTCGCGGATTCGTCATAAGTAGGTCTGGCAACCCTGCCGCTCAGGGTGTCATAGTCATAACGTCTGGGAATACGGGTGGCCGGGACGAAAACTTTCTTGGCATACTTGAAGTCTGCTGCTTCAGCCGGTTCCGGGCATAGAGGAGCGATGGCGATGCTCGCGGCAAACATCGCATGAATCAGAAAGGCCAGCCTGCCATGCAGGCTCTTATCGAACGCCGGTTCGCCTTCTCTGGGCACCTGGGTCTGCGCTCCCTTAACGCCAGTAACGCCAGCATTATTGTAATAAGACTTCTTGACAAAGTAAAAGGGGGGAAATACGTGTCGCTTAATCAAATATGGGTTTGACAACATTATCTTTGTAAAAGGTTCGCCTGGAAGCGATACAAATATACGCTCATAAAATACACTTGATTAGCGTTGCTATTGCTTTTCGGCTTACAGCACAGGGTTCTCTTGACTGCCAGGCATTTCACTAAAGGCAGTTTGCAGTTCGTTATTGGCGGTGTTGCATGGTTGTGTCGGTCACCAAACAAGATCTCTCCCTCGATGACCGAGTGGAAGACCTGATCAGGCAGGCTCGTCTGGCTGCTGCTGTTTTCACTCAGTACTCCCAGGAGCAGGTGGATCGCATCGTCAAAGCGATGACTATCGCTGCCATCCAGAATGCCGTGATGCTCGCCCAGGCTGCTCATGAAGAGACTCGTATGGGTTGCGCCGAAGACAAAGTCCTGAAGAATTATGTCGCTTCGGAGTTCTTCTACAACCAGATCAGGGACAAAAAGACCGTCGGTATCATCCAGGAATTCACCGAAGACAACATGGTGGAGATCTCGGAGCCCATCGGCGTCATCCTCGCTCTGGCTCCGGTGACTAATCCCACCTCCACCGTGCTGTTCAAGAGTATCGCCTGCGCCAAGACGCGTAATTCGGTGATCTTCAGCCCCCACCTCATGGCTGCCAATGCCAGCAATCTGGCGGCCAAGATAGTCTATGAAGCCGCTCTGGCTGCCGGAGCACCCACGGGATTCATCTCCTGGGTGGAGAAATCTTCCCGGTTGCGCAAAGAGACCGAGCAGATGATGGTCCATCCGGAAGTCGATCTGATCTTCGCCACCGGCGGGACCCAGATGGTCAAAGCCGCCTACAGCTCCGGCAAACCGGCGCTGGGGGTGGGCTCCGGAAACACCCCGGTCTATGTCCACAAGACTGCCCGGGTGGCATCCACCGCCATGGATATCATCATCTCCAAGACTTTCGACAACGGCACCGAATGCCCTTCCGAGCAGACTCTGATCATCGATCGGGAAGTCGCCCCCGACCTGCTTGCCGAGTTCAAGCGGCTGGGCTGTCATGTCTGCAGCCTGGAAGAAGTGGAGAAAGTCGCCTCGGTGGCCATCGACGAGCGTACCGGCGGCATGAACTACAGGATGGTGGGCCAGCCCGCCAAGAAAATCGCCAATGAAGCCGGTCTCGATGTGCCGGCTTCCACCAAGATGCTCCTCTGTCCTCTCGAGGGCGATATCCGCAAGCACAAGCTGGCGGTTGAGAAGCTCATGCCCGTTCTCGGGTTCGTCCTGGTCGACTCTGTCGATCAGGGGATTAACCGCGCTCTCGACATCAATTATGCCGGGGGCACCGGTCACACCGCCGGGGTGTTCAGCGAGGACGACGACGTTGTCGAGAAATTCGCCGAAGCGATCAACGCCGGTCGCGTGATCGTCAACAGCCCTACCTCCATCGGTGGTCTCGGCGGTGTCTATAACAACCTCAACACCACCCTCAGCTTCGGCTGCGGCACCGGGGGCGGTAACATCACCTCGGACAATGTGGGCATCAAGAATTTGATGAACTACAAGCGGGTGCCCCGGCGCAAGCACTTCACCTTTGCTTTCCAGACCGTCAAGAATATCTATGTCAATCCCGGCACTCTCGACCATCTCAAGAGTATCGACACCAAATCGGCTTTCGTGATCACTTCGCCCTCGGCGGGCAAGCGCGGGCATCTCTCCATGACCCTGGAGCGGCTTCCGGCTGACTGCAAAGTCGAGGTATTCAGCGATGTCGGTCCGGAGCCGGATTTCTCCATCGTGGAAGAAGTCGTGGCGGCGATGAACCGCTGCCGCCCCGATACAATCATCGCCCTGGGCGGCGGCTCGGTGCTGGACGCTGCCAAAGTCATCCGTCTCTTCTATGACTATCCCGGTCTCAATCTCAAAGAGCTGGCGGTCAACTTCCTCGATTTCCGCCACCGGATCATCGAGTTCCCCAAGCATATGAAGACCAAGCTGGTGGCCATACCCACCACTTCCGGCACCGGCTCCGAAGTCACTCCATTTGCCGTCATCAAAGATCGAGAAGAGCATCGCAAGCTCTCTCTCGTTGATGAGACACTGCTTCCCAACGTGGCGATCATCGACGCCAATCTCACCCGGTCCCTGCCAGTCGATGTCACCCGCGATACCGCTTTCGACGCTCTCACCCATGCCGTGGAAGCCCTGGTTTCTACTTTCGCTTCGGACTATACCGATGGTCTGGCCCTCGAGTCCATGCGCCTGATCTTCGAAGCGCTGCCGGCTTGTATCATAGATCCTGATGATGTGGTGCTCAGGCACAAGCTCCACAACGCCGCCTGCCTGGCAGGCATGGCCATCGGCAACGCTTCGGTGGGAGTCAATCATGCACTCGCTCACAGCCTCGGGGCGCGTTTCGATATCCCCCACGGTCGCGCCAATAGCGCCGTGCTCCTCTCCACCATCGAATACAATGCCCGAATTCCCAACAAGTTTGTAGCGATCTCCAACTATCCTGTCTGGATTGCCGACCGCAAATATGCCCGGGCGGCTCAGTTCCTGGGTCTGGTGCCGGAAGAGGACGGCAAGCCCCTCTCGCCGGAAGCTGTCGCCGCTGCGGTAAAGGCCCTGCGCCTCGCCATCTTCGAGCTCGGGACCGAGACCGGTCAGCCCCTGTCCATCAGCGAGTGCGGCGTGTCCATGGCTGATTTCGAGAAAGAGCTTCCCGGTCTGGTAATGGTGGCAGCCAATGATATGGCGATCAAGACCAACCCGCGTTATACGCTGAAAGACGAGTTCGTGGAGCTCTTCGTAAGCTCTTACCCGAGGAGATCTCTTAAATGAGCCCGAGCAAGAAAGGCGGAACGACCACCAGTGATCCGGTGAGGATCATGGGATCTCTCGACCGGGGCAAAGTCGATGTCGACAAGCTCATCGCCCAGAGCAAGAACGAGATCGTGCTCGATTTCGCCACCTGTACCTTTATCTCGGTGGAAGGTCTCGAATGGCTGGAAGAGCTGGTTATCCGAGCGGCCTCCAGTAAGCTCGAGGTCCGTTTCGAGAATATCCCCCCGACAATCTATAAAGTCTTCAAAGTCGCGCATATCGACGGTATCTTGAAAGCCTGTGGCGCTCCATCCTCCAGGCTCGGACCGGTCTGCTGATTGGTGGATTCTCCGGGCAAGACCACGGTGTGGATCACTGGCGATCAGTGCACCGCTGATAATACTGCTCTTTCCGGTCTGGACAAGAATAACGCCACTGTCCTGATGATCGAGTCAGTGGGTCGAGGGCGCCAGATCCGGTATCACAAGCATAAGCTGGTGCTCATCTATTCGGTGATGCGTCACTTCGCCCTGGCGCTCCGGGAAGCAGGCTGGGACGTTTGGGACTTCCTCGATCGCAACCGGGAGACCTTTGCCGGTAACCATCGCATGGGGATAGTGCTGAAAGCGCTCGCGGCGAAAGATCCTCTGTGGCTTGCTCGAAACCGGGAGCAAGCCGGATCGGTAAGAGAGAAGTTGCGCAAGAATCAACTCATTTAGCCATGATCGTGGACTTGCCCATCATCGAGTCGATCAGAGATGGTGCGACGATATGGTTGCCTGTGGCGAAGACTCCGATGCCGCAAATCGGTCCGACAAGGATCGAGATCAGTCCTGCTACCACCAGGCCGGCGCGATAGTAACGATTTGGGGTCTCGAAGCCTTTCAGTTTGAGCTTCCAGAGAAAAATTCGAACCGGCGAGATGGCGAAAAAGAGGGTGGTGAGAATCAAGCCGATCATCGCTTGACTGGAAAGAGACCAGGCCAGGCCCATTCCGATCGACAGAGCCGCGGCGCCCGCGCCTAGAAGCCAGACCGGAATCCGGGGAAAGAATCGCGAGGTCGTTTCTACGACCACGCCGATATTGAATGCCAGGACTCCGAGGGTCAGCAAAATCAGAACGAATAGCATCGTGCGATAATCTCCGGCTTGACCTATAATGGTCCTGTTTTCGATCTTAGCAGGCGTCCCCGATGAATCAAGAATACGCCATCGAGACGGTGGGTCTCACCAAGACCTTCGGCGATCGTGTCTGTGTCGACAGGCTCGATTTGAAAGTGAGATCCGGAGAGCTCTACGCGCTCCTGGGCGACAATGGCGCCGGCAAGACTACCACGATCAGTATGCTCACCACCCTGCTCAAGCCCAGCGACGGGGATTTTTTCATCTGCGGATATCGCGGCGGCAGAGATACCGAAGCGATCAAGGCTTCTTTCGGCATCGTCTCCCAGGACGTGGCAATCTATCAGGAATTGACTGCCTACGAGAATCTTCGTTTTATCGCCGATCTCTACGGGATTCCCCATCAGGAGGCTGAAGAGCGAATCGTCAAGCTTCTTGCCGAAGCGGGCTTGAGTGACCGCACCAATGATCGTGCCGGCGAGTTCTCCGGGGGCATGCAGCGCAAGCTCTCCATCGCCAGCGCGCTTCTGCACGAGCCCCGGGTGCTTTTCCTCGATGAGCCCACTGTCGGTCTCGATCCGGCATCGCGAAGACAGATCTGGCAGCAGCTCATCTCTTTGAAGAAAGATGGAGTGACGATCTTGTTGACCACTCATTACCTGGAGGAAGCCGAGCTGCTCGCCGATCGTATTGGTATCATCCGCGATGGCAGGCTCGTGGTCGAGGGTACTATCGACGAGCTTCGCTATAAGATCCGGGGCATCAGAGGCATAGCCATCAGGCTGGCGGAGCCCATGGGGGACGAGTCGGTGGAGCCCCGGCTCGGCTATCTGCGGGACAAGTTCGGGAGCGACGTTTATTTCGATGAGCTGCGCAATACCATCCATATGAGCCAGCCTCACGATCGCGAGTTGATGGAGAGCCTGAAAGAGGTCATGGACTGGTTGACCAGGGAGAAGATCTCGTTCTCTCGCTTTGCAACCAGCGAGCCGAATCTCGAAGAGGTTTTTCTAGCGATTGCCACGGGCTCCGGCTCCGGCGTCGACGTTTAATTTCCGGGACTATCACCGCCAGACCCGATCGCATACAATTACGGTTCTGTTAATGAACGCCATACTAGCCATTATTCGCAAAGACATTTTGCAGTGGACTCGCCGTCCGCTCTATTTTATATCGAGCGTACTCCTGGCAGTGCTTATCATAGCCATGGTAGGTAATACCATAATCGGTGCCGGCAATATGCCCTTCGGGCTCTACGATCCGTCCGAACTGTCCAATCTGGCCGAGCGTCTTTCAGCGTCGGACAAGTTCAATGTCCTGGTTTATGAGGATCTCGCAGCAGCCAAGCGGGATCTGGTAAAGGGCAAGATCGTCGCCCTGGCCAATGTCAGCCAGGACCTGCTCGAGGATTCGGTTCAGATCGTCACCGAGGGGCATAACCCGCTGATCAACGATCAGATCTCCATGGGGCTTCTTGCCGCTCTTACCGAGAAGGGCAGCGAGCTCTCCCTGCCTCTCGAGTCCCTGACGATCTTTCCGGTTCGCTTCAGTCTTCGCGATTTCGTTACACCGGGTCTGGCAGCCTATCTGTGCTATGTCCTGGCTTGCATGAATCTGGGCTTTTCCTGGATCTACGAGTGGATGGAGAAGACTTACAGGCAGATCGTCCTGGCACCGCACGGTCTGCGCTCGACGATCATCGCCAAGACTCTCACAGTCACCATCGAGGCCTCTGTGGTGCTCTGGCTGGCCCTCCTGGTCACTTCGCCTCTGGTGGGGTTCACTCTCGGGCACAATTTCCCGGGACTGGTCGGGATCACGCTGCTCACCATGTTTTGCTTCACCTGTATAGGTCTCGGCGCCGCTACTCTGCTGAAGACGATTCGCATCTATACGATGACTGTCTCGATCGCCGGTGTGGCCATCATGTTCGCCAGTGGGGTAATTGTTCCGGTCGAGGGAATGCCCGCCTGGGAGCAGTGTTTCGCGCGATCTTTCCCGATGTATTATGCTGCCGATGCCTTCAAAGGGGTTATGCTGGCCACCCCGGCAAGCTATCTCACCGACTGCGCTGTGCTCGCGATCTGGTCTGTTCTGGGTCTCGGCTTCGCCACCGTCATGCTGAACAGGAAGCAGGCGACGCTCTGATTATTTTGGTTTAATGCTCAATGTAAAGCGCGGCTGGTGAATCCCCTGCTTTTACTGTACTATAGCTAAAATTACCATGAACAAAGGCTTCACGAGATTCGCGATAGTGCTGGCGGCGGCCATTTCAGGCGCCGTCATCGGGGCTCGTCCGCTCGCGGCCCTCAACACCGGTGGTGCCGCCGTCATCGACAGGGTGGTAGGCATTTTTTCCATGTGGACCGGCGAGGATCCCAACAAGGCACTCTTCGATCAGGCTGCTCGGTATATCGATTATTCCGAGATGGCCGAACGCTCTCTAGGCGGCCAGTGGAGTCAGCTGAGCGAAGTGGATCGCCGGGAGTTCGTCTATGTCTTCCGGCGCCTTGTCGAGGAGCGGTATTATAAGCGGTGGCATAAAATTTTCGCCAAGGGGCGGATGAAGTTCATCGAGGAGTCCCCGACCCGGGGTGGGCTCTTCGTGAAGACCAGGCTCGCGCTGGGCAAGGACGACGACGAGCTGGTCTGGCAGCTCAGCAAGCGCAGCGGTCAGTACAAAGTAGTAAGTATCGCCGTCGACGAGAAAGATCTGCTCACCAGGATCTCCATGAGGCTGCAGAAGCATCTCAGAAAAGACGGATTCGACAATCTCCTGGCCTGGATGAAAGACGAGGCGGATCTCGACGACGAGGATGACGGAGTCTCGAGGATGAAATCCACCGCCTCCAGATGAAGCTCGAGTCACTGCTCGGCGGTCGGTTGATCAGGCGTTACAAGCGCTTTCTGGCCGATGTCGAGCTCGATGACGGCAGCGTTATCACGGCACACTGCCCCAATCCCGGCAGCATGAAAGGTGTAGCCGATGAGGGAATGCCTGTCTATCTGGCTTATAGCGACAACAAGAAACGCAAGCTCCCTTATACGCTGACCGTGGTGGTGGCAGACGGAAGTCCGGTGGTGGTGGATACCGGCATCGCCAACCGGCTGGTCAAAGAGCTTCTGGCGGCAAGTGCCATCCCGGAGCTTTCGGGCTTCGCCTGCTGTCGTCCGGAGCCGCCTTACCGGGACGGTCGGTTCGATTTCCTGCTCAGCGATTTTGAACAGCCCCACCGGGAATACATGCCGGGCGATTGTCTGGTGGAGGTCAAATCCACGACTCTCAAAGAGGGGAACCGGGCAATGTTTCCCGATGCTCGCACCGAGAGGGGGCGCCGGCACCTGAACAGGCTTTCGGAGGCTGTCACCCAGAGATTGCGGGCGGTGCAGCTGTTTCTTATTGCCAGGGCGGATACGTCCGTGTTTTCTCCGGCCTGGCACATCGATCCTCAGTATGGTGAGGCTCTGGTTGCGGCGAGCAAAGCCGGGGTTGAGACCCTTGCGTATGCTGTCGAGGTCGAGCTGAGCCGGTCCGGGGCCCTCTATGATGCCAGGATCGGATTGAAAGGCAGGCTCGCGGTGGATCTCAGCCTGCCTGATCGATAACCGGGTGATCCGGGGCAAGATAGGTCTATCGGCTTAAACGAGGAGAGTGCTTTGAGTCAAAAGGATGAAGTCGTCGGTCTTCTAAGAAAGGTCTTCGAGAAGTACGACGTCAACGAGGATGAGATCCTGTCGAGCGCGGAGATCGACGAAGCTGTTGCCACAGGCGGGATGAGCTTCATGGAGGCTCAGATCGTCACCCTTTTCAAGGACAAATATCAGGCGATAAAGGCTCTCCACCGGGACGGCTGGTTCCGGAATCGCAAGGGCATCAGCCTGGCCGATCTGCTGGTCCTGGAAGAGATCCTCCAGGCTGATTCCCTCGACCAGCTGGATGACGTGAAGCTGGAACTATGCGCGGTGGCGCACGATATCATGAGCCGGGTGAATAAAGTGGCGCGGGCTAAGAGGCGTCTCTATCTCGACCCGGAGAAACCACTGGGAAGTATCAAGCCCATCGCCGTTCGCCAGGGGCGAGCGGGAGATTGCGTCTTTCTTGCCAGCCTTGCATCGGTGGCAGCCTGCAACCCGACCATCATCGCCAGCTCCATAGTGGACAATGGTGACGGGACCTATACCGTCAGCTTCCCCGGCGCCCGGGAGGCACCGGTGACGGTGGAGGAGCCGAATCTCGTCGAGCTGGCTTTATACGCGCGTTTCACCCGTCTGGGCATCTGGCCATGCGTGATGGAAAAGGCTTATGGCACGCTGCTCTATGAGCTCGATCATGATCGAAGCCCGATTCCCCAGGAGAATACAGAAGGGGCCCAGAAAGTGATCGGTATTCTCGATCTGCTCACCGGGGAGAGCGGGCAGTGGTATCTGGTCTCGAGAGTCGAGGAAGAAAGATTCCGGGCTGTAATCGAAAGCGCCCACGCCGAGAGGCGCTCGATGGTAGCCGGCTCGAACGGTTTCCTCGACACAACGACTCTGGATGGCGAAATCATCTCCGGTCACGCCTTCAGCATCATCGACTGGGACGCTAAGCGCGACCTTCTTGTTCTCCGGGACCCCTGGGGGGAGGATCACAAAGAAGACAGATACAAAGACGGTGTTTTTTCCATCGACCTCAAGCGCTTCCGGAGAAATTTCGTCGGTCTCTATGTCGAGGAATGGCGAAGCGATTCTCGTTTCATCGACAAGCCCAGCGCGGGCCGCAAAGCAATTATGAGACCGAAGCCCTGAGCGCCTTCTCGAGACGCTCCCGGGAGAGCAGGTCGATGAAATTCCCGCTGGTGCGGGTCACCCAGTCGTCTCCGACAATAAGCTCCCGCACCGGTGAGGCTATCTCATAGAGGTCGAAGATCAGGCTGTCGATCCGGACCTGAATCTGCTTCTCATCTTCATTCAGGCAGGTCAGGTCTTTGCCGAGCCTGGTCGAGTCGCCGTCGTATTCCTCTAGGAGTCGGGGTTGCCAGGCAGGCGATCCCGGCAGGAGAGCTTCGGCATGCCTGGCCAAGGCTACGGCTTTTCGAGCCAGACCGGCCACGGTATCTTCCATAGTCTTGTCTGGATACTTGAAGGGAATCCGCCTGAGATCCCCGATTTGAAAATTGACGGTGGGGTTGAGGATGCCCAGTATGAAACGGCAGAGAGCCGAATTGAGGAAACCGAGCAGATAGAACCGGTCTACTGTCGGGGAGAAGAGCGCCGAGCTGGCGATGTCGAAAATCGAGCCGGGACTGAGGAGACGGGCTTTGAATCCCCTGGTGCCGATATAGGAGTAGGTGATCCCGTCCTGGAAATAATAGCTTTCCCCCGGCAGGGATTCCGACTGGCCCCGGCTTTTCCTGAACTCGCGTATGACCCTGCCATTGTCTTCCCACCTGAGCATCAGAGAGGTGGTGGCAAACCATTTGCGCCCTCCCCCCTTGTCATAGGGGACATAGAGATGACGCTCCTCGCCGGCAACCTCTCTGTAGTCTTTCAGGAAACGCTGATTGTCGCAGGTGAATAGTCCGTTGGTCAGGACAATATCGGTATCGGACAGAGATGGCAGGGAAGCGAACAGATCTGCCACCGCTTCCGGACAGAAAGGGGTGACAGGCGATCCCGGGATGGCTCGGGCGACGCTCTCGATTCGCTTCTCGTCTACGGTTTGGAAGGAGCACTTGTCCAGACCGGCCTCTCTCGCTTCTTGCTTCTCGCCTGATTTCAGCAGCCGCAGCACCCGGACTGTACTGTTTCCTTCGCTCTTCGTCCCGGAGCGGCGCTCGAAGGTGACGATGGCGTTGTTGACTTTTTCGCCTCCCCGGGAGGCGAAGCTTCCGGCGCCCAGCTGGATCACGGTCCGCAGCCTGCATTCGGCGAGAAGGCGCTTTCTCAGGCTTTCATAACGGCTGATGGAAAGAAAGCTCTGCTGGCAGATCATCGAGGCTGTGCCGCCGTCGGTGAGAAGCCGCATGGTCAGGTCGAGAAACGCCGCATAGAGGTCATAGTGGCTGCCCGGGTAGTTTCTCTTGAGAAAGCGCACCATCTCCTGCGGCATCAGTCGATAGCTCAGATAAGGCGGATTGAGAGCGATCCGGTCGAAGTTTCGGGGCAGTGACCGTGAGCCCTTTTGCCCGCCGAATCGGTCGATGACGGCGAGCTCCGCCTCTCCTCCAGGACCGAGAGACAGGCTGCCAAAGGCACTGTCGACCCGGTACAAATTTGGTAGCGGCAGTGGTGCCAGATCTGTCTTACCTTGAAGGTCGCGACAGAAAAGATAAATAGCGAAGCCGGCAAGCTCGATCATGCGCTCGTCGATATCGAGCCCGAAGAGGCGATGTTCGAGGATATCTGGAAGGGCTTCGCGAGTCTGCTCGGCGATCAGGCTCGCCAGTGCCGGAACGAGAAGGTGCCCGGCCCCGCAGGCAGGATCGAGAAATGTGCCGGTGCTGCCGCCAGCCCCGGCGATCTCGGCAACAAGAAAGTCCGAGATCCAGGAAGGCGTGAACCACTGCGTGATGGAGGCGAGATTCTCGAGATTTCGGGAGGCCCTTTTCTGGCTGTAGCCCGTCCCTGCCGCCATGAGGCTCTCGTGGACCCAGCCCGTGTAGAGAGGATCTTGCAAGGCGGTTTTCAAATGGCTGACGGGCAGATGGCTTTCCGGCTCCCTGAGCAAGCTCCCGGGAGCCGTCTCCGCCAGGGTCTCCATACCGGAGACCAGGGCCAGCCGGGCGAACTCGGTACCGTCCAGGACCAGTTCTTCCTTGCCGAAGAGACTTGCCAGGCTCGCGAGCAGTTCACCGGTGCCGGTTCCTGCCAGGGGCTCTGGCAGGATGCCCCGGCTGGCGAGAGCCAGGAGAGCCACCATGGCGACCTGCCCGGTGACGCCTGTAGAAGCGCTCAGGGCGTCCCGGAGGTCGGGCGAGAGCGACGCAGCATGAGACTTCCTGATGGTTTGCATTCGTTCAGGATAGAAAGAGGGTCGACTCTTAGCAAACAGATAAATCTTAATGAGCCTCGTCTATCTATACACAATGAAGATAAGGCTATAGTTGCATATGCGAGTTGTCATTTAGTGTATAAAAGGCATTAACTTGTCCAAACGAAATCCGGGAGCATCTAATGGGTAAAGGTGGGTTAGAAAACGTAGTCGCCGCTGAGTCGTCCATCTGCAAAGTCAATGGCACCGAAGGACGCTTGATCTACCAGGGTTACGACATTCATGAATTAGCCGAGCATTCGAATTACGAAGAAGTGGTTCACCTGCTCTGGTTCGGCAGACTGCCCACCAGAGAAGAGCTCAAGACCCTTTGTAAAGAGCTGGGAGCGAATCGCGCTCTGCCTGCCGAAGTCGTAAAGATGATGAAAGAGTTTCCGAAAGATTCGGTGCCCATGGAAGTGCTCCGCACCGTGGCCTCCATGCTCTCCATGTACGACCCGGACGCCGAAGACAATGGTCGAGAAGCCAATATCCGCAAGGCTACCAGGCTCACCGCCCAGATTCCCACCATCGTCGCTTACTGGGATTGCATACGCAACGGCCGGCCGACAGTGGCGCCCCGGGAAGTGCACAGCACCGCCGCCGACTTTCTCTATCTCCTCCATGCCGGTGAAGAGCCCAACGAAGTGAGCGTCAAATCCCTTGATATCGCTCTTATTCTTCACGCCGAGCACGGATTCAATGCTTCCACGTTCGCAGCCCGGGTCGCGGCCGGGACCGAGACCGACATGCACTCTGCGATCACCGCCGCCATCGGCACCCTCAAAGGACCGCTCCACGGCGGCGCCAACCAGGAAGTGATCAAGATGCTTCTGGAAATCGGCGAGACCGCCAAGGTCGAAGCTCATATCCAGAAGCTCCTGGACGAGCACAGGAAAATCATGGGCTTCGGTCACCGTGTCTACAAGACCGAAGATCCCCGGGCCTTCCATCTCAAAAAGATGTCCGAAGCTCTGGGTAAGCGCCTCGGCGAGCCCAAGTGGTACGACATGTCAGTGAAGATCGAAGAGCTGATGAAGAATCAGAAGGGGCTGAACGCCAACGTCGATTTCTACTCGGCTTCGGTCTATTACATGCTCGGTATTCCCACCGACCTGTTCACGCCGATCTTCGCGCTCTCGCGCATGTCCGGCTGGGGCGCCCATGTCCTGGAGCAGCTCGCCAATAACCGCCTGATTCGTCCGACATCTGACTATACCGGGGCCATGGACCTCAAATATGTCCCCATCGAAGAGCGGGAAGCCGCCCTCGAGTCGGTGCGCGGATCTTAGGAAGCCAGCCGGTAAGCAATACCGCAAGCGGTGCACAGTAAAAAGAGAGATCCGGTTCGGATTGCTATCCGACTTGTGTCACTCGAGGGCTCTGGCGCGGTAAGAGGCGAAGACGGTTTCGAGAAATGCCTCTGAAGACGTCTCCTGGCTTTCTTTCGAATCCTCTCCCAGGCGAGAGCGGAAATAGTCCTCCAGGCGCTTGGCAACAAGGGGGCGATGCGATTCGGCCATTTTTTCCCGGCGCTTCAGAAAACGCGCCAGGAGGTCATATTCTTGAGGGCTCAATCGACCGATATCCAGGAGGCTCTCTTCCCGGGCGCCTGTAATGAGCTTGATGTCCTGGACCGAGAGGTCCGACTTGCGCTCTCTGATGACCAGGGTGCCGGCGGCCAGGTCTCCCAGGCGCTTCTCGCTCTTATTGACCAGCATGAATAGAAGACCGATGAGGCAGGCCCAGGTGTCGAAAACCCGGATAATGTTGCGGATGAACACCGCCCCCCAGCCCACGGGCTGACCGTTCGACTCGATTACCCGGATCTGGGCTACCCGCTTGCCCGGGGTCTGGCCCTGCCAGATGCCTTCGAAGACTAGCTGGTAGCAAAAGCTAACGAAGAAATAGACGAAAATCCCGATCATGGTGAGGACCATCTTGATCAGGTCCTTGGTGGCATCGCCAGCACCGGAGAAGGTGATAGCGACATAGAGGATCACCCCGAAAAGGAAGAGGGTGGTTAGAAAGAGGCTGGATATCGCGAAATCGATCAGGTTGGCAAGTATCCGGTTTCCGATGCCGGCCAGCTCCAGGTGTAGGTCGACGTTTTCCGGGGTAGAAATCGAGTAGTCGGGAGTCTGCATTGGTGTTGGCTTTTACGGATGAATGTCGAGCGCTGGCTTAAATCGAGAAGAGGTGCCTGGGAGAAGCTCGATGAGCTTTTAACGTTGACCGACAGGGAAGGTGTTGCCGGTCTCGACCGGCAGCAGTTGCAGGAGCTCGGTCGGCTCTATCGAAGCACTTCCGGCGACCTGTCCCGGGCTCGGGCTTTGAAGCTTTCCAGCGAGGTTCAGACCTATCTGAACAACCTTGTCGTCCGCGCCCACAACCAAGTGTATCAGACGGACCGCAGCCGCTGGCGTGACATTTTCGGCTTTCTCCTGTCGGGCTTCCCCACCTTGCTCCAGGAGAATATTCTCTATCTGGGCCTCTCTTTTCTGCTTTTCACCATCCCTCTGGCGGGCGGCTATGCCATGACGGTCAAGGATCTCAATTTCGCCCAGCTCGAGATCGCCAAGGGTCAGCCCCTGGTGCCCGAGCATCTCTGGCCGATCATCGAGAAGAAGCAGATGTGGACGGACGGGATGGACCAGCAGAGTCCCGTGGTTTTCAGCTTGATTGCCACCAACAATATCAAAGTCTCGATCATGGCCTTCGTGCTGGGTATCTTTTTCGGTCTCGGCACCGTCTATATACTTTTCGTCAACGGTCTCTCAATCGGCACTACATTCGGTGTGTGCTATGTCAACGGCATGGGCAGCAAGCTGCTCTCGTTCATCGCTGCCCATGGTGTCCTGGAGCTCACTGCTATCTTCATCAGCGGCGCTGCCGGGCTGGTCATTGGCAAGTCTCTGCTTTTCCCGGGGCAGTACAGGCGGTCTGACGCTTTTCGCGTGGGATCGCGCACCGCCGCCGGGCTCTTCGCCGGGACGGTGCCTATCTTGCTGGTGGCCGGCTGCCTCGAGGGCTTCGTCTCGCCGCGCACGGACATCAGCCCGGAGATCAAATATCTGGTGAGTTTCTGCACGCTCGTTTTTCTACTTCTCTATTTATTTGTGCCGAGGCATTCTGTAAAATAGAGCTGTCCATCAACAAAGTAATCTCTTGTATATAGACGGCAACAACTCGGAATCCGTTCAAGTCCTGGAAAGAGAAGCCGCACCGGTGCCGGTTGCAGCTCGACCGCCGCAAGCGGCGCCGCGCCCCCGGGGGAAGAGGCGACGCCATTCTTTTTTACATCGCCGGCGTCTCCCGCCCGGACAGAGGCTGATCAAGTATGCCATCCTGGCCGGTGCCCTGGCAGTGAGCCTCCCCTGGTTGCACCAGATCATCGCGGGTAAGGACTTCACCGCCGGCAATGCCAGGCAGGTTACACTGGCTCCTCCCTTCGAGCTTTCTCATGAGCTTTCCGAGGTCTCGAAGGCACTCCAGGGGCTCAATAAGGTCAAGACCACCCATCCCGGCGTATTCGCCATCGAGCTCGAGAGCGGCAAGTTCGTGAACATGAACGGCAAGCAGCCTTACTCTGCGGCCAGCATGATCAAGATTCCTATTATGGTGAGTTTCCTTGCTGCCTGCGATAAAGGCGAGTGCAGTCTCGATGAGGAGCTGGAGATCAAGGAAGAGGAAATCACCAGCGGCTCGGGCTTCCTGCAATGGCGCAAGCCCGGCACCAAGCTGACTGCCAAACGAGTCGCCGAATTGATGATGGAGGTATCGGATAATACTGCCACCAATATGATCATCGATTATCTGGGCGGCAAGGAGGCGGTGAACAAGAATCTCCACCGCTGGGGTCTGAACAACACCAGGATCAACAACTATCTGGTCGATATCGAGGGCACTAATACCGCCTCTCCTTACGATCTCGTCTACTTGCTCGGGCGTGTGGATCACGGCGAGTTGATCAGCCAGAAGAGCCGGGAGTTCATGTACGAGGTAATGGGCAAGTGCAAGAACCGCTCTCTCCTGCCCCGGGGGCTGGACGAGGACGACAGCATTATCCATAAGACCGGCACCCTTGGTATCATGATTGGTGATGCCGGCATAGTCACCACCGGTTCCGGCAAGCGTTATGCTATCGCTGTGCAGGTAGAGCGCAAGCGCAACGATCGCCGGGCCAACGAGCTGGTGCGCGATATCTCGAAGGTCGTCCACGACCGGTTCAAGAACTAGGCTCAAGAACTTGATAAGAAAAGCGGCTCCGGAGAGCCGCTTCGTTGATATCTGATTGCGGTGGCGCCGTCTACTCGCTGCGAGGCGAAAGGAGCGGGCTCGAAAGATGTGCCGGCATATGGGGCTGCGGTTGCGGCTGGCCGGGTGTGCCTTGCATGTTGGGCACCCGCTTGGCCTGGCCGATGAGCTTCTGGCCGTTACGGATGATGTTCTGCGAATCCTGGACATGCTGGCCGATTTCAACCAGATCCTTCTCCATCCTGGTGAGGACGTTTTCGGCATAATGGTCGGCGCCGTCCTTGATGCGGGTGGCATCTTCGTCGGCTTCCATGCGGATCCGCTCGGCTTCCGCCAGGGCTTCACGGCGCATTTGCTCGATTTCGGTGACAACCTGCTTGCGTATCCGCTCGACTTCGGCTTGCACGGCTTTGAGGAGCTCGGACTCGTGAAGCATCTGCTCGGCCTGTCTGCGGGCCTGAGCGACGATCTGCTCGGAGCGTCTCTGGGATTCAGCCAGGATCTGGTCGCGCTGGTTGAGGACCTCGGCGGCCTCGCTGAGCTCTTCGGGGAGCCGGGCGCGGGCTTTGTCGAGGATATCGAGAAAGTCGTCGGCATTGATCAATTTGAACTTATAGATTCCCGCTGCGTCATCGATGAGATGCTCCAGCAAATCCATATGCTTGTAGATAGACGTCTGCTTGTAAGTATTGGTCACAGTTGCAGTCGGTGCAGTAAGTGTGGTCATTCTGTGGTGCCTCTACTGAAGTGCTTCTTCAAGTACTCGTTTACGGGTCGCGGGACGAACTGAGAAACATCACCGCCCAGGCGGACGATTTCTTTGACGGTCGATGAACTTATAAAAGAATACTCGGCTTTGGTCATAAGAAAGATAGTTTCTAATTCAGGAAAGAGCTGTTTGTTGGTCTGAGCCATTCCCAGCTCTGCCTCGAAATCTGAGATAGCTCTAAGACCTCTTATCAGGCAAGCAATGTCGTTCTGTTTTGCGAAGTCTACGGTCAGTCCCTGGAAGAATCCGACTTTGACGCCGCTAATCTCTCGGGTTGTCTCTTCGATCAATCTGGTTCGTACCTCAATCGGTAAAAGCGGTGCTTTGCCGGGATTGGCTACGACAGCCATGATTACTTCGTCGAAGAGCTTGCTTGCCCTCTGGAGAATGTCTAAGTGGCCAAACGTCATAGGGTCGAATGACCCTGGATAAATGGCCCGAGCCAAGCGCCACCTCCTCTACTGTTCTGCGCGATATTAACGGTCTCTCAGACCTTGTCAACGGAAAGATAATAACACGGGCTCAGCTTGGAAACCCGACTGTAAAGTGGATAAGTTGCTAATCTTTTGCAATCCCGCATAGCGAGAGGATATGCGCCAACTATAGGCGGTCGTTTACATTAATCGGGAGAAGTCCTGTCTCGATCCTCGAAACTCTTTCGGGGTGGGGAAATTCTCTGTTTTTCTCGAGAAGGATAAGCTTGATTGAAATTTATCTGCAAGGGGCGAGATCCGGACCTCGCCCCTCAATTTATTTATTGCAGCCCAGGTGGTGTGAGCGGCAAGTGAATGTTCCATTCGTGCTACTCCAAAAAACGATGGAGCTAGATTGTAATGTCTTCTTGACAATTGGTTGGCTCAGGCTGTCTCGATTGGCTCGTTGATGTCGGCAATAGACACGCCATCGGTGCGGTCGAATTCCGGAATGCCTGATTCGGGGTCGCTTTCGGTGAGCGCGGATGCTTTGAGATAAAAGCTGAAGGTCGATCCCTGACCGATGGAGGACTCCACTCCCAGGCGGCCGCCATGCTTTTCGATGATTCGTTTGACGATGGTGAGCCCCAGTCCCGTTCCTTTGATCGTATGCACTTTCTTCTCGACCCGGAAGAAGCGGTCGAAGATATTCTCCAGGCAGTCCTCGGGGATGCCTATGCCGGTGTCCTGGACATGGACCGCCAGCTCACCGGTTTCGGCGAGATCCTCCACTTTCACCGTGATGGTTCCGCCTGACGGAGTGTATTTGATGGCATTGGTCAGGAGGTTGATGATCACTCGCTCTATAGATTCCTGGTTGATATCGACCAGGGTGACATTCTCCCCTTCGGCGGCTCCGGGCTCGAAAACCAGGTCGATGCCCCGGTCTTTTGCCATCATATTGACGGCGCGAATAGCAGCATCGCAGGCTCGCCTGATATCCATGGCGGCGGTCTCCAGGTCGCGGTCCGCTTCTTCCAGGCGGCTGAGCTGAAGGACGTCGCTCACCAGGTACATGAGACGGTCCGCCTCGTTGTCGATAATCTGGAGAAACTCTTTGTAGATGTCCGCTTCCAGTTTCTCGCCATGGTTGCAGAGGGTGTCCACATAGCTCTTGATCGAAGTGATGGGAGTCCGCAACTCGTGGCTGACATTGCTCATGAACTCGTTTTTCATGCGCTCGAGCTCGGCTTGCTTGGTGATGTCGTGCATGATCATGACCGAGCCCAGGAAGTCCTTGTTGAGCAGGATCGGCGCCGAGTGCAGGCGGACCACCTTCTCGCCTAGATTGACCTGCTGGACGATGGGACCAACCGAGCCGGGAGACAGGGAATCGGTGAAAGCCTGGATCACCTGGCAGATCATCGGGGCGTCCGGACCCTCTGTGCAGAAGACCAGGGGCTTGCCCAGCATGTCCTGGGCTTCCTTGTCGAATATCTCGGTGGCGGCGCGGTTGACGATCTGGACCTTGTTGTCGCGGTCGCAGACCACAACACCGTCGGCGATGGACATGAGGACCAGCTCGAGCTTGTTGCGTTCCGATATATAGCGATTGCGCTCCGCCATGAGGTTGTCGACATTGTGCTTGTCATAGAGTTTCAGGCGTGAGGACATATAGTTGAAGGCGCTGACCAGCTCGTCGATTTCGTTGCCCGCCCGGGAAGCCGAAATCTGGTAGCCGAACCGTCCGGCGGCTATCTCGCTGGCGCCCTGGGAAAGCGCTTTGAGAGGTCGGTTGATCAGGGCATAATTGACCCAGAGACCCACGGCGCCGAGAAGGCCCACCAGCCCGAAGATAGAGAGAAGGAAGTAGCGTGTCTCTTTCTGGGTGCCGAGGATGGTGAAAGAGTCGTTTTTCAGGCCCACCCAGCAAATGCCCAGGTCCTGATTATTGCGGCGCATGAGCACGGCGATATTGGTTATGTCCCGGTATCCCGGCGGGCTCCTGTGCATTCCCGGAACCGTGTAATTGTCCAGGGGCTGGTTGAAGATCGGGTAGATATTCTCCATGTCCTTGCCGGCCTTGGGATTGAGCAGGACTTTACCGTTCCGGTCGCAGAAGACTACATAGGCGATGGCAGGAGTGTGACCCATCTCGGCCAGGATGTAATAACGAAGCCCCTCGAGGTTTCCCGTGTTGGTGATGGCCTCGGCACCGCCCCGGGCCAGGGCATGGGCAAGAGCGAGACCGAATTGTTTGAGGGAATCGTTGATCTGGTGCTGGGCCCGGTCCACCCAGACCTGGGCGGTAAACGTGACCAGGGCGGCAATCGAGGCCAGACCCAGAACGACTAGTTGTTTCTGGATGGATATTTTTCCCCAGGACAGGCGGAGTCTGGCTACTAGCTTGAGAAAGAAATTCACGGACGTCTCTCGGCTCCGGCCGAAATCTCGAATCACCCGGCCTAGGACCAATTTTAGCTCGATTTGGTGATAACCAACTGTTTAGAGCCTGGTTGTCATGGGAAAATTTAAAAGGATAGTCCAAAAACTCAGGGAGAGTCAGGTTGGCGTGAGCAGCCGGTCACGGTCGCAGAGGGAAAGTTGGCAACTCGGTGCGCGCTTCTTTTCCGATGATCAAGTCGATGAGCTAGTCGAGCAGCACATGCCGCTGGTTCGTCGAATCGCGCGCCGGTATAGCCAGTATCAGCCCGATAGTTATGACGATCTGATCCAGGTCGGCTCTATCGGGCTGCTCAAGGCTATCGGGTACTACGATCCGGACAGGGCGCGCTCCGCCAGTTTCAAGACCCTGGCTACCTGCTATATCAGGGGCGAGATCAGACATTATCTTCGTGACCATGCTTCCATAGTCCAGGTCCCCAGAAAGCTCACCGAGATCAACACCCAGGTGAGCCAGCTCGAGGAGAAGCTGGCCAAGACTCTGGAGCGGTCTCCCACGGTGGAGGAGCTCTCCAGGTATTCGGGGATCTCGGTAGAGGACATCCTCGATGCGCAGCAATCCCGGGATGCCAGGCTGCATTATGAATCTCTCGACGCCTCCGGGGAGGACGAAGAGAGGGACGATCGGCGGGCGCTCTCGGAAGCCGTGGCGGACCGCAAGTATCAGGAGCTGCTTCGCATGTCCGAAGACCGCGAAGTGCTCTCCAATGCTCTCAAGGGTCTCGGCGAGAAGACCCGCCAGATAGTCGAGTTCGTCTTCTTCTATGACCTCTCCCAGAAAGAGACGGCGGTGGTGCTGGGCTTGTCCGAGATGGGTGTCTCAAGGGCTGTACACAGCGCTCTGAGCCGTCTCCGCGAGATCCTGGGCAGTGAGGGCGTGAAAGTAGAGAGCAAGCCCCTGCCGGAGCCGGAGCCAGAGCCGGACCAAGATCAGCTCCTGGACTGAGATTCATTGTTGTCATGGGGCGAATTTAGATTAAATCGCCCTGGAAGCAGTTGACAATCTCTTAGAGTCTGCTAACATTCAACGCTTTAGTGGCTCCTGTAGCCCGAAATATGCAGTGGATGCTTGTTTTATACGCGTTCAGCTTTTGCAGTTAAAATCGTTCCTTCTTAGTAATCTTCGTAAAACCAATCTGGTGTGGGGTTTTTAAGCAATATGATTTCGTCAGCAGATGAGAGAGCCGTTCACCTGGACGATCTTGATGTCCGTCTGAAGACCATTCTCAAGTTCAAGCTCAGAGAGTTCGTCCATCTCGATCGCTGCTTCAGCTCGATCCCGGCGGCGGACCTCAAGGCCTATCCCATCGATGTGCGCAACTATCGTCAGCTTCTTTCCATCGAAAAGCAGTTGCCTGTCCTGCCGCGCAAGACTGCCTGTCCCAACCGGAAGCGGATCAAGGCGAAAAGACGCAGCATGATTCGCCTGGCTACCGGCTAGTTCCTGAATTAGAAGAGCAAAAGAAAACCGGGTGTCTGTGCACCCGATCTGGCTTCCTGTTATGGTCGGGACGAGAGGATTCGAACCTCCGGCCTCACCCACCCCAAAGGTGCGCGCTACCCCTGCGCCACGTCCCGTCGGCCCTGCTTTCTTGGCAGGCCATATGGCGACATTATAGTACATTGGTACAATCACTCGTGAATTTCCCTCCAAATTGCATTCATAAAGGAAACCTGACATTACTGACACTTCCCCCGTCCCCAGATCGGCATTTACGCTTGATCCTGCCCACCTATTCCCCTTCGAGCTCGATCAGTTCCAGCTCCAGGCCATCGCCTGTCTCGAGGCCGGCAAGAGCGTCGTAGTCTGCGCTCCTACCGGATCCGGCAAGACGGTGATCGCCGAGTATGCGGTGGAAGTCGCCCTGGCCAGCAATAAGCGTTGCTATTACACCACTCCCCTCAAGGCTCTTTCGAACCAGAAGCTCTTCGACCTGAGGCGAAAGTACGGAGAAGACAAGGTCGGCCTGCTCACCGGCGACCAGTCTCTCAATCGCGACGCACCGATCGTGGTGATGACCACCGAGGTGTTCCGCAATATGCTTTATGGCACCGTACTCGGTGACGTGAGCCGAAACCTCAGGGACGTCTCCTGTGTGGTTCTCGACGAATGTCACTATATGAACGATGCTGAAAGGGGCACGGTCTGGGAAGAATCGATCATCTATTCGCCTGTGGATATCCAGCTGGTGGCATTGTCCGCCACCGTGGCCAATGCCGGGGAGCTGACCACCTGGATAGACGAGACCCATGGTGCCACCGAGCTCATCTCATCGGATTTTCGTCCGGTTCCCCTGCGCTTCCACTATTTCGGAGAGCGGCGCATCTACCCGCTCCTCAGCCCGGGAGGTGGCGTCAACGCTCAGCTCAAGAGCCGTTTCGGGAAGGGACGCTACCGTCCCAGACCGATGAAGAACCGCCGTCATTCGCAATTCAATACGCATCCGGGCGACGTGCTCGGCACTCTGTCGGCTCGCAATATGCTGCCGGTGATTTACTTCCTCTTCTCCAGACGCGGCTGCGAAGAGGCTATGAAGCGTGCCTCCGGCATTCCGCTCGTGTCTGATCAGGAGCATGCCCGGCTGAAAGTGGCAATCGAGGAGCTCACCGCCAACAATCCGAACCTCCGCAATCATCCTCATATCGAATATCTGCTCGAGGGGATGGCTGTGCACCACGCCGGCATGTTGCCGAGCTGGAAAGGCGTCGTGGAAAAGCTCTTCCAGGCCGGGCTCCTCAAGGCTGTTTTCGCCACCGAGACCCTGGCGGCCGGGATCAATATGCCGGCCCGATCGACAGTGATAAGTTCGCTCACCAAGCGGGCCGACGAAGGGCACCGCAGTCTCACCGCCTCGGAATTTCTCCAGATGTCCGGGCGTGCCGGGCGCCGGGGAATGGACGAGGTCGGACATGTGGTGGTGCTCAACAATGTTTTCGAGCCGGTGGAAGACGCTGCCAGGCTCGCTACTGCTCCGGCGGATCCGCTCTCCAGCCAGTTCACGCCCTCTTATGGCATGGTTCTCAATCTCCTCGAGCGACATACCATCGAAGACGCTCAAGAGCTTATCGAGAGGAGTTTCGGACAGTTCGTCACCAATCAGCAGCTCGAGCCCATGTTTGTTCAACGCATGCAGCTGGAGGCTGAGCTCGACAAGCTGAAGGAGCCTCTCTGCCCTGACGAGATCGGTGATCTCGGGCTCTATGCCAAGCGGCTCGAGGCTATACGAGCCAAGCACAAGCAGCTCAAGCAAATGGAAAAAGGTCTGGGCGGCGGCAGCAATCGAGTTCCCCACGGCAGACGTGCGCGCTCCAGGAGGAAGGGTCCGGAGACACCGCCGGTGGTCCACGACGACAGCCAGATCAAAGACGCCATGGCGACCATGAAAGAGGAGATCTCCGGGCTTCTGGATCAGGCTTACGCCATGCCCTGCCACGGTTGTCCGGTTCAGAAGCCATGCAGCAAGCAGACTGGCAGGCACGATCAGATTACCCGGAGGCTGAAAGATCTCGATCGGCGGATCGAGCGCGAGACCGGTAAATACTGGCGCACTTTCCAGGCCCTGGCCGATGTCCTGCGGCTCTTCGGCTATCTGGAAGGCAATTCCCCCACCAGGCTGGGACGGATGGCGGCATGCATCCGTGGCACCAACGAGCTGTTCCTGACCGAGGTCGCTATCAGCGGTATATTCGATCGCCTGAGCGGACCGGAGCTTGCTGCCCTTATCACGGCGCTGGTTCAGGAAGAGACCAGGCTCCATGATATGGTGAGACGTAAGACCAGCTCACCGGTGGATGCCGCCCTCGAGGATGTAAGGGCGATTGGACGGCGGCTCCTGCACAGCCAGAAAGATTTCGATATCGAGATCCCGGTGGAATTCTCCGGACACTTCTCGGGAATCACCGAGATGTGGGCCCAGGGCGCATCCTGGGAACAGGTAAGGATGGCCACCAGTTATGATGAAGGCGATATCGTAAGGGCGTTGAGACGGACGCTCGATTTGTGCCGGCAGTACATGAGAGCCGACGGAATGCCTGAGACTGTTGTCGAGGCCTGTCGGCAGGTGGAGTCCCTGATTAACCGCGACGAAGTGAAAGAGGATTTCGCCTGAGGTGTTCGAGACTCGTACTTGCGATACTTGTGGAGAGAAGCTCTCGAGTTGTTTCTGCTCGAGCGTCTCGCCTTCTTCCTGGGATGACGCCAGGCCCGGCGAGAGCATTGGCGCCTATCAGGTGATCCGTTGCCTGGGACGAGGTGCCTCGGCGACGGTTTATCTGGTGAGGAAAGCCAGTAGCGATGGGATGTTCGCTCTGAAAATTCTCGATCACGGCAATGTCGACAGCGAAGCCAGGGAGCGGCTCAAACGGGAAGCCGAGGCCCTGAGCAGGCTTGCTCACGACAATATCGTGAGCTTCCGCGAGTTCGGAGTCTCTTCTGATGGCCAGCCTTTCGTGGTTACCGATCTGGTGGACGGCAAGAGTCTTCAGGAAGTCCTGCGAGCCGAAGGCGCTCTCGAGATGGACCGGGCCTGCCGTATATTCGTGCAGATCTGTCTGGCCATGTACTTCGCCCACAAGCAGGGTGTCATGCACCGGGATTTGAAGCCGAGCAATATCCTCCTGGTGGAAGGCAGCGGCGGTGCCGAAAAAGTGAAAGTCGCCGATTTCGGTCTGGTCAAATTCCTCAAGCAACCCGATGCCGACGATCAGAACCTTACCCAGGAAGGGGTGGTCATGGGCAGCCCTGTCTATATGAGCCCGGAGCAATGCCAGGGACGCACCATCGATGAGCGGTCGGATATATACAGTCTCGGTTGTATCATGTACGAGACTGTCAGCGGCAGACCTCCTTATCTCGGGCAGCATGCCATGGCGATCATGCTCAAACAGGTCCAGGACCCGATCCCGTCCCTGGCGCCGAGCACCACCGGTGCGGGTTTCGATCCCCGACTCGAGAGAGTGATCGGTCGCGCCCTGGCCAAGAGTCCGGAGGATCGTTTCCAGTCCATGTCCGAGCTGGCAGCAGCGCTCATGCCCCTTCGCTAATTCGCAGATTCGAGAATAGACATCATTCGATCTGGTTTTTGTGATTGAGCAGGCTCGCGGACATCTCCTGTCGACCTGCCTTTTCCAGGAGGTCTGCTTTCTCGGCGATGAGTGTGTGCAGAGTGGCCAGCTCCGGGGCTCTCTTCGCCGGATCCATCGGCAGTATCCGTCCGAATTCTTTTTTTGCCTCATCCAATCGATCCAGGGCGAGAAGAAGCATTCCTCTGGAGACCAGAGCCTGGGGTCTGTACTGCCTCGAGTCTGTGAGCTTCTGGTAAACGCCCAGGGCTTCCTCATAGCGTCTCAGCTCTTCCAGGCACTGTGCTTTCAAATAGGTGGCATCGTCGTTGCGCGAGTTTATCGCGAGCGCTTTCTCGAGTGTCGGAAGGGCTTCTTCGAAGCGATCCCGGCTCATCAGGGCGCCGCCTTTGACCTGATAGGCCAGGGCCAGCTCAGCGCTGTCACCGTCAGGTAAAGCGTCCAGAATAGCTATGGTCTCATCCAGGAGTCCCTGGCGGACCAGGCTGATGCCTTTGAGAGTGATCGCCCGGGCGTCTTTCGGGTCTGAGACCAGGACCCTGTCGATGAGGCTCTCGGCTTCATGGGTCCGGCCCATGTTGAGCTGGCAGGTGGCTGCCGCCATGAGGACACGGTTGTCGACTTTGTCGCCCAGTTTGCTCATGCCCTGGTCATAGAGCTTCGAAGCTTCTTCCCACTTTCCTTCTCGAATCAGGCGATCGGCTTTCTCTATGGGACCGGCGAAGATGTTCTTGACGATCCAGGCGACGATCAAAAGAACTGCCAGGGGCATGGAGTGATCTTTGAATACGTCGTAACCCAGGAAGATTTCGCTTTTGGTCAAGCCGAGCTTCTGGGAGATGTCCACAGAAAGCGTGGTCATTAAGATGGAGAAATCATCCACCATGAAAAAGAGAAAAAAGAGAAAGGCAAATCCTATATTGCTGTGTTTCCTGATGGTCTTTTGCGTGCTCTCCGGCAGCCAGGGCTCGATGATGCCGTAGCCGTCCAGGGGTGGCAGGGGAAGCAGATTGAGAATGAGCACGAATATATGCAGAAAGACAAGAAATGCAAAAGAGGTGAGCAGGGTGGCACGCCAGTGCCCGCTCAAGAAAGGGGTGTCCGTGATATTGAGGACATGTGTAAGGCCGGCAAGGGCGACGAGGACGAAAAAAGTGAAAAGAGGCCCGGCGAAGGAGACCATTGAAAGCCAGAGCTTGCTCTTGATCTCCTTATGATTGATATAGACCGCCGCGCCTGGAAGCGGCACTCCTCCGATGAGCAGTACCACTAGCGGTATTGCCAGGGTGGTCACCGAGTTGAAATAGACCATGGGGTTGAGGGTGAGATAGCCCTTCTCTTTGACCGTTTTGTCACCGGCGAAATAAGCGGTGATGGCATGACCGAACTCGTGGAAGCAGGTAGAGCCGATCCATATAACGATTACTATGAGGGTGAGCTCCATTCGTCTCCTCTTATTTCCGGCAGAGGTCAACAAGTTTTTGAACGACTTCTTGAATGCTCAGATCATCGGTATAAAGCTCCACCGCATCGTCGGCTCTGATCAGAGGGGATGCTGTCCTGGTCGAGTCCCGGTGATCTCGTTCGTTGATGTCTTCGAGAATGGCTTCGAAGTCGGCGTTCTCGCCCAGGCGCTCCAGGTCCTTTACCCGGCGCCGGGCACGCTCTTCCGCCGTGGCGGTGAGGAAGACCTTCAACTCGGCGTCCGGAATCACTACGGTGCCTATATCCCGACCGTCCAGCACCACCGAGCCGTGCCTGGCGATCTCTTTCTGACGCTCCACCAGGACCTCTCTTACCTCGGGAAGGGCGGAGACCGGGCTCACCAGTCGCGAGATCTCTTTGGTCCTGATCTGGCCGGTAATCTCCTCGCCGTCGAGAAAGACCCGGGTATGACCTCCCGGTGTCATGGCTTTCTCGAGCCTGATCTCGGCTTTCGCCACTGCTCCGGCAATGGCTTTTCCGTCATTCAAGGGCAGCCCCTCTCTAACCGCCAGCCAGGTGGCAGCACGGTACATGGCGCCGGTATCCACATAGAGCATGCCGAGCTCGTCTGCCAGGAGCTTTGCCACTGTAGACTTGCCTGCACCGGCCGGACCGTCTATAGCCACCCTGGTCCTGCCATCTTTTCTGTCTGTCATTGCTTGAGTTTTTGCCTTCCCAGAAATCCGGAATACCCCAATGAAGCCCGGGCTCGGGCTTCCTCTATATTGAGACCCCGGCTCTCGAATTCCAGAATGTCCAGAATCTCCCGGTCACCTGGAAATCTCCCGGTCTTTTTCTTCGAGTAGATCAGTTTGCCCCGATCTTCTATCTCGAAGACACCGCCGCTGCTTTTCACCAGCTCGGCGGACTCATGGAGTGTCTCCTCCAGCTCAGCCGCCAGCCTGACGGCCCGTTGCCTGTAGCCTCAGGCTCCGCAATAGGTGATTTTAAATCGCTTGCCATCCGCGCTCATGGGCTCGCCCCCTGTTGGTCGGTCTCTCATCATTGTTTCATATTCGACTACGTATTTTCCCCACTTGTCTTTTACGTGGAAATCCCATAAAAGTGAAAGGCTGCTCGCCATTTATTTTGAGTCCAAAGCTTTCCCTTCGCAGCTTACTCACTCGCAAAAGAAATTACCAGGAGTCATCACTGATGTCCGAACTCAAAGACGCGAATGCGGCTGTGGATCAAACAGCCGAAGCCGTTGGAAAGCATAATGATGGTACCGATTCTTCCCAGAAGCTCATCACTCAAGTCAATGAGGAGTTGAAGGCTCTCTCGGCGCCGGAGCAGGCGTATGTCGAGAACAGCCTGGCCGCCCGGGGTCTCCTCCCCGAGGTAGCGGTGGAGACCGGGCTTGTGAGCAAGGACACCTTCATCTCGAGAGAAGAGCTCCAGCGAATCGGCGAGGAGGAGGGGACCGGCTCGCTGAAAGGCATGGCGGCTCGCTATCTCGCCGAGAACTATGGCGCCATCGGCGGCAACCGCTACGATATCAATTCGGACTGGGTAGAGGCCTTCGACATGCGTCTCGACAAGGGTATCGAGACCGATCAGGCAATCAAAGAATACCCCGGGCTTCTCACGCTGCTCAAGGACCAGAACCCCGGCGACGCTGAGTTGCAGTCCCGCGACGGTCTGCGGATGGAGGATCTGGACAGCCTGCTCACCAAGCCGGACGCTAATCTCACTGAGGCGCAGCGCAAGGCCCTGACCTTCATGAAGAACAATTTCGACATGATGAAGACCCCCCGGGGTCTGAGTGGTCTCTTCAACTGGACGACTCCGCGCATCACCGGCGACAGCCTCGATGAGTTCCTGGACACGGGTCTGCCTCTGGGCATGAGACAGCAGACCGATATAGCTCGTGCCGACATCGGCGAGCAACCTGAAATTCAGAAAGCTGCCGAGACCGGCGAGCAAGAGCGCGAGAGCGCCGCTCCGGTGCCTCCCGGGGAAACTGGTGACGGACAGCAGGTGATACCAGGTGACGGACAGCAGGTGACACCCGGCGATAATCAGGGACAGGAGATCAAGCCCGGAGGACCGGGCTCCGACGCCAGCGCCGGCGGCGATCCCTCTCAAAGTCCTCGCGATCAGGCTCCCGATGACTTCGGACCGGATCGCCGGGTCGTCGACGACAGCGCGCCCAAGAGCGAGGTGCCCGAGGGCACTCGCTTCCGCCAGTTCGGTGAGGGCCAGGAGGCTGTAGTCGAGAACGATCCGAATCTCAAGTCGATCAAGATCAAGCAGTCCATGACGGCGGAGGACTTCGCCCGCTCGCAACTCGGAGCCCAGGCGCCTGATGAGAGCGTCAAAGAGCTGACCGACAAGATCGTCAACGCCAACGGCACCCTTACCGATGGAGCCTCGGTAATTCAGGCTGATTCTGTTTTCCGTGTGCCGCGGGATCTTCAGCTTCAACCCATCGAGACCACCGATCCTAACTCCAAGACAATCAAGCTGGATCGATCGATGACAGTGGAGGACTTCGCTCGCAGCCAGCTTGCCCAGGGGGCTTCGGATGCCGAGGTGCAGGACCTGGCTGGCAAGATCGTCTCCGCCAATAGCAGTCTCGACAGCCCGGCGGCGGTGATCGAAGCCGGCAAAGAGATCAAGGTTCCGCCGGATCTAGAGCTGAAACCCATCGAGGCGGATCATAAATTCGTCACCCTGAAAGAGCCCATGACGGTGGACGCTTTCGCCCGCTCGCAGCTTCCGGAAGGAGCCAGCGATGATGATGTGCGTGCCCTCACCGAGAAGATCACCGCCGGCAACAGCGACCTCGCCGATGGTGCGGCGGTCATGGAAGCAGGCAAGGAATACAAGGTCCCCCGGGACCTGGAGCTCAAAGCCATCGAGCCGGACCACAAATTCATGAAGCTCAAAGAGCCCATGACCGTGGACGATTTCGCTCGCTCGCAGCTCCCTGAGGGAGCCAGCGATGACGATGTCAGAGCCCTGAGCCAGAAACTCATCGACGCCAACGACAGTCTCACCGACGGCACCTCGATGATCGAAGCAGGCAAAGAGATCAAGATCCCCCGGGAGCTGGAGCTCAAGGCCATAGACAAGACTTATGAGGTGAAGGAAGGAGACAATCTCTGGAAGATCGCCCGGGCTCACTTGAAAGAGCAGAGCGGGGGCGTCCGCCCTTCCAACCAGGAAGTCCTCGATCTGGTCAACAAGATCGTCGATCGAAACAGTATTCCCCAGCCCGATCTCATCTATCCGGATCAGAAATTCAAGATCCCGGGCGGCGAGCCCCCCGAGGAGATCAAACCCGAGCCCGAGAAACCCGCCGAGCGTGTTCCCGAGCCCACCACGCCGGAAGAGGTGCATCCGCGCGAGGTTCCCGAAGAAGTGGAGCCGCCGGACGGTGAAGAGCGCCCGAGCGAAGCCCGCACCAAGCTCCTCGAGGCTGCCGAGCGCAGCTATGCAGACAACCCCGGCAAATTCGACGCGTTCAAAGAACAGGTTGAGAAATTCGAGGAACGCGGCAAGCGTGACGGTCTATCCGATCAGGTAATGGATGACACTTATGACAATGTCCGGCGCTTGCTCGAGTTCGAAGGCGAGACGCCTACCACTGCCGAGCAACGCGAGCGCCTCGCCGAGCAGGTGATGACCCAGGCTGCCAACACCAACCTCATCGACCAGGGCCATCACAATACCTGCAATATGAACACCGTCGAGGTCAGGACCTATACTCGCAATCCCGATGACGCCTCCAGGCTGGTGGCGGATGTAGCCACCACCGGCAAGTACACGACCACCGACGGCATCGAAGTGACAATCGATCCCACTCCCCACAACGACTCGAAAAGCGAGCGCCGCTGGGACGGTGACCGCAGCCACGCCAGCGAGATCTTCCAGGTGACTGCCGCCAATGTCAGGCTCGAGCAGGACAATCGCAAGACCGATCCCCCCGGCCAGTTGCGCTACGAGCAGCACGACAGGGTTCCCGGCACTCCGGGCTCCGGCGAGGCGATCATGGATTATTCCCAGGACCCGCCCAAGAAGGTCGGCACCAGCCCGGATATCAATGTCGGCAATGTCGGCAAGCTGCGTGATGTCTATGCTTCGATCACCGGAGACCACGAGTCGGAGATCGTCGTCGGCCATGACAAATTCGTCACTGATACCAGTGATGGTGTGAAACGAGTCGGCTCCGAAGAGGCATTCAATGCCTTCCTGTCGGAAGCGAAAGACTCGCACAAGCTGCCTCTGATAGTAGCCGTTCATACCTCGAACGAGCCATTCTGGAGCGATTCTGGCGGCGGCGCTGCCGGCGGGTCAGGCGGCGGTCATGTGGTGATGATCACCGATTACGAAGCCGGACCTCCATCAAAGGTGACCATCGACAATTCCTGGGGCACCAGAAACGATCACGATGCCAGCAAGGCTGTGGATGTCCACGATCTCTACGCCTCCATGATGCGCCCCCAGGATGCTCTTGATCTGATGAACCAGGATATCGAGGCCCGCCGGTCCGCCGGGACGCCCGACCACTGGCGGGAGTTCGAAGTCCTCCGCCTGGAGCGCAGTCTCTCTCGTATCACAGACGATCAGTACCAGCAGAAGCTCAAAGATTCCATGACCAGGGCCAAGGAGGACTGGGGCGACAGCGCCGATCCCGCCGTGAAAGCAAGAGCTCTGGACAAACTGGACACTCTGATAATGTCTTTCAGTGGCGACGCCCGCGACGCTCTCAGGGAGTACCGCGAAAGCCTGGCGTTCTAGAGTGATACTGGAATGGCTATTATTGCTGCAAGTGAGGTTCGAGACCGTGTCGGATGTGCCTGCGCCGGAATCTCAGGAAAGACCGAAGATAGAGAAGATGCTGGGCGGACATGATAGTCTGATCGGCGAGTATATGGAGGACAGACCGATTAGAGTTAAGGATGTGGGTCAGATCGCCCGGCTCACCCTGCCCGATGGTTTCGAGAAAGGCCCCCGGGAAAGCGGTACTTCCGGCAACAACCTGTTCGAGGAGTACCACCTCGGATCCGATGCTGACGTGAAGCTCTATCTCGAGTACCGGGGACGTCGCATGAGTCGGACCTCCTCCGACACATTCAAGGACCTTCTCGCTGCGCCGGAGCATCGGCTCAAGCCGGACGAGCTCGAAGCTCTGGGCGAGCTTCTCGGGGACAAGAAGAATCCCGGAAGTTTCAGAGTCGATGTGGCCAGGACTCAGGACCTCAACGGCAGGCGCGTCCTGGTGGTGGAAGGACGCTATCTCCAGCACGACTTACAGGCAAGGACCATGTATATCGATACAGACGGCAGCGGCAGCGCCGTTCAGGAAGTGACATTCCAGGCTCCGGCGGAGAAAGTGAGCAAGCATTTCCTCGCCGGTGTCCGGGCGCTGGAGTCGGTAATCTGGAAATGAAATCCGGCTCGATCAGGGTCTGGTCTTGAAGATCCGCTTCCACCAGGGAAGAGCGAGAAACTCCTGGTATTGTTTCTTGTGCTCGGCCAGGGCCAGGGTCGCGCCTTTGAGCTCGTCTTTGAGCATGGCGGTGGTGGAGGCTCGATCCTCGAGCAACCTCATGGAGTCCTGCATCTTGGCCAGGAGTCGCATATCCTCCATATGGAGGCGGCGCTCTTCGGCCAGTTCTTTCTGGGTGTCGGCCAGCTCCCGGAGCAGGCGCTCGACGTCGTCGGACCGATCGATGACGATGGTGGGGTGGTCCTGATTGTCTTCCACGGCGCCACCGGCAGCTCTGACGAGCTCATTGCGGGCTTTGATCGAAGCCGTGGTGATCAGCCTCTCGAGAGAGAATCCGAAAAACTCGTGCTCGCCGCTCTCGTCGCTGACCCGTACCGGCTCCGGGGAGGGCTTCTCTATGGGCTTTTCGACTGGCTTGCGTGCGGAAGCGGAGGACGAGTGTCGGACCCGGAATCCGGGGGGAGGGATGATGCGCCACTGGGCTTCGCCGTCGATTTTCATGCGGCGGGCTTTCCAGCCTTCCGGGAGACGATTTCCCCACTTGCCTTCGATACTGCGCTCGATGGATCGCACCGATTTGCCCAGGATGGAGGATGCTTCTTCGATGGTGAGGGCCGGGCGCGGCACGTCGTAGGGATAGACCCGGATCATTTCATCCTCGTCTTCCTCGTCGTCCGTGTCATGGCTCTGCTCTTCGGCTTCGATGGGGTCGAAATCGATGGGCTGTTCTGCTTGCTTTTCTTCTTCTTCCAGATCGGCAGGCTCCGCGAGGAGCTTTTCTACTTCCAGATCTTCCTCCAGAATTACCTGGTCAGCACCACATCTGGAGTCATTCTTGGAGACTGTGCCGGTGACATCGCAATTTGTCATATGACCTTAACCTGAGACTTGTGCCGTGACCTGAACGAGCCGGCGACTGTTTTTTACCGGCCCTATTTTGGCCTGATCGAGACCGTTTTGACAAATTATTTGCTTGCAATTGTTTCTTGGCATCTGCCCGAAGTCCCGATTCTGTGGAGGTTCTGGGGGCTCCGTCCCGGGTTGAAAACTTTTAAGAAGAAGAGTGGGACCCCCTTTTGAGGGTCCCACCATAACGAATCGGAGCCGATCAGGACTATTTGATCAGGCGCTTCTCGACTTCGGCCCAGTCGACATTGGCGAAGAAGGACTCGATGTACTTCGGTCTGTCGGCGGGCTTGTAGTCACGGAAGTAAGCGTGCTCCCAGACATCCATTACAAGGATCGGTACGAAGCCGGCGACGTTTCCGTCTTCGTGCATGTTGATCCAGTGGTTGGAGAGGGTCTTGGTGAAAGGATCCTGGTAGAGGATCACCCAGCCCACCCCGCGCAGGGCGCCGAGCTTGGCGAAGTCGTTCTTCCATACGTCTATGGACGAGTAGGTCTCCGTGATGATCTTGCCCAGGGCGGAGCTGTCTTTGAGCTCGCTGCCGCCGCCGGCTTTCAAGTTGCCGAAATAATACTCGTGCAGGCGCATGCCGTTGTACTCGAAGCCATAACGACGCTTGAGCTCGGCGTATTCCGGGGAGCCGCTCTTGCCCGCTTCGGTCAGCTCGATGACTTTCTCGTTGAGGATGTTGGTGTTGTTGACATAACCGTTATAGAGACCGAGGTGGATCTCGATAGTTTCGTCCGAGATGCCGGCGAGACCTTTCAGGCTGGTGAAGTCCTTGGCGGCATACGGCTTGTAGGAAATCTTCTGTTGCAACATTAGCTACTCCTTTTGTATGTCGAACATAGATACCATAAATCGCTTATCAAGGTGTTGGCTGGTCGGATTATATATAACGTTGCCGTCAGGGCATCAGGTCGGCAAGCCGTTTCCTGGACTTCTTGTCGTCGTCGTCATCCGGATCGTGGGTCTTGGTGAGCTCGATATTGATGGGGGGAACATCGGCTGTGGCGCTGAGGTTGTGCTCCATCTGATCCTCGCTGGCCTCGGTGATTCCCTGCTGGGTCTCGACCTGATAGGCGGCCTGCTCGCCGGTGGCGGTGCCTTCGTATTTTGGCGGTTCGGCACTCTGACCATACCCCATGGTGGTTAGCGGAGTGGCGAAGACCTTGTTGGGAGGAATCGTCTCGGAAGAGTCGTCCGAATCGAGCTCGGCGCTCCAGCCCAGGCTCTTGAAGGCGTCTTCCACCGAGCAGTTGCGATTCTGGCAGAGACCCATGGCGAGGATGGCCTGCTCGGCGTTGAGAAGCCCCTGGGTCATCAAATCGTTGAGGCGGCAGGCGCAGTTGAGCAGGTGCTCGTCGATGGCTTCGGTGAGCAGAAGCATCTGACCCATGAGCTCGGTATTTCGTGAGCCTTGCTTGAGGGCTTCCTCGATGTCTTTGGCGGTGATAATGCCCGACAGCTGAAGGAATTGATAGAGAGGCAGCTCCCGGGTGGGCTGCGCCGCTGGCTGACTGGCCTTGATCGCTTCTTCGAGATCGAGATTGCTTTTCGCCATCTTGGTGAGCACCTGGCCGCAATCCGATTTCTTGACTTTGCCTGAAGCCACGCTTCGCTGCACGGCGAGGGCGCGGTCGAGATTCTCCTGGGTGATATAGCCGGCTTCCACCATCACCTGGCCGATAGGCTTCTCTTCCACCAGCCCGAGCTCTACGGCGCTCATGAGCTTGTCTTCTTTGAGCAGTTTGGCCATGACCAGGAGCTCGCCGAGGCGGACCGACTCCTGGCTGGGAAGCTGCAAACCGGACTCGGAAAGGGACTGCTCGATACTGATCTGCCGATCACGACAGGCTTTCAAGCCCTGGATCGCTTGCTCCCTGGCGATTTTGCCATCTCGAACCAGGATCTGGGCGTTGAGAGCGGATGACAGAATCTGCTCCGAGAGATTGCCCATGCTGACCAGGACGCGTCCCAGGGGAAGCTTGCTGTTTGTCGCTTCGCTCAGACCGATTTCGAGCTGGTCCTGCGAGAGGAGCTCTGCCTCGATGAGAAACTCTCCGAGCTTGTTGGTAAGCAGGTCACTCTTGTCCGACCAGCCGAGTTCCGCCAGGGCTTCTTCCAGACCGACCGATTTCTGGCTGGCCAGCTTCAGGGCGTTCACAGCCGTATCAATGTCAAGGTGTCCGTCCTTGAGCATCGACTGGCACTGGACTGCCGACTGCAGGTTGGGCTCGCTGATGAATTGAGCCATGATCAGGACCCGGCCCACGGGCAGGGACTGTTGCTTGGCAATGATCATGGCCTCGCGGAGGTCCTTGGCTTTGAGCAGACCTGCCTGTGTAAGGAGATCGCCCAGTCTCATTTGTGTGCCTTGTTGTGCCATGGTAAGTCGGGTCAGCTAACTGGAGCACTTTATACTAGCATCATTTCTATACCCGTATAAATATATCGATAGCGGCGTCCACATCCTCCTGTCCGGCGGCGTTCGATCTGGTGCTGTATCTGGTGCCGTATCTGGTGCCGTGCAAAGAAAGTGGCCGGACTCGCGCCCGGCCACTCAACTGTATTTATGTTTCCGCGCAACCGCGGAATAACCCATAATAAGGGTCTACCAGTTGTGGTTTTTCAGTTGTTGGCTGACAGAGTCCTCCGGGTTTAACGGAACCAACAATCTTTAGATACCCATGGAAACCCGTCTGCTAAACGGATCTCAGTGAAAGAGTCGGTTTCCTGTAAGCTCGCCAACAAAATGATCCGGCTTTTTGTTGTCCATTTAACACAACGTAATATGGCTGCAACCGGAGCAGCATCAACGCCGCGGGGCGCAATCTGGGATAAGTACGTATGTACAAGCCCCGCCCGACGATGTTATATCTCTTGCATATCACGGAGAAGGGCATGGACCAACTACTCCTTTCCTTGAAAAAGCGCATTATCGTGCCTCTGGTTTTGCTGGTGGCCCTGGTCGCCTGGCTGATCCTCTGTCATGCCAATTACCGGAGCTACTGGTACGGGACCATATACCGGGTGCAGACCACCGATTTCAACCTCCTGCACCACACTCTTCCTTACACGCTCTCGCGCATGATCATGGAAAACCGTATGGATCTGGTCCAGCAGACTCTGGACTCCACCTACGGTCTTTTCGGTCTGGTGATCACCGACGCCGAGTGCAATACGGTGATCTGCAAGACCAATAAGGTCTATCACCGGGAGTCCTGGCATAACAAGTCGGCGGTCAAATATCTCCGCGAGTTGGATGAGCCTTTCGATGTTCTCACGGTGCCACCTACCCTGGAGCCGCTCTATGAGCACGCCTCGCCGCGCTCTACTAGAGCCGAGCGGGTGGGCGAGCCTACCGGCAAAGTCATCTGCCGGCTCTATTATGTGCGGACCGATCCGCCTCCTTTCCTGGAGGACCTCTGGGGCTTCCTCACCGGCGGTTTCTGGGTGATGTCCGGCGCCAAGCGCGGCTATCTTTATATAACCCTGAGCACTGTCGCCTTCTCCATGGTGGTTCTCCTTGTGGTCTGGCTGCGCCGGCGCGGTCTCGAGCTCAAGCAGCAAGAGCTCGAACACATCCAGCGTGAGCTCGATATTCGCAAGAAAGCCCTGGAGCACCTCTCCACCGAGCTTGCCGCCCAGAAGTCCCGGAAGATCTATCTCGAGAAAGAAGCCGACCATGCCTACAAGCGGGCTCTCAACCTGAAGAAGTCCCTGGAGCGCCTGCGGGATGCCCTGCTAGGCCAGGTCCCGGCCTATGACCAGGCCCAGCAGCCCGGAGTGAATCAGCTGAGCGGCCAGGGTTACCCCGTGGTCCGCCCGCCGGTCCACCCGCCCAGCGCCATCCTGGAGGAAATCGAGGCCCTGCTTCCCGGCATCAGCGAGAACGCCTCGGTGCTGCGCCAGCAGGCGGATGTCCTGCACGACTATTGCTCGAATCTCGAGCAGCGCCAGAACGAGATGCAGAGGATCGTAGACCATGCCTATAATCGCAGTCTGGGTCAGGCTCAGCAGACCCAGGCCGGATCCCAGGGCTTTATCGATATGACCCCGGGCTAGGTCCCCGCCCTGCAACCCGCCATATAAATAGGATTCCGCCCTTTTTTCGATTCCCTTAAAATATTGCGCTACCTTCTCCCATGACCTCATGCTAAGCTAGTTTATTGGGAGTATTCTGTGCCGGCTGGACCCGTTGATTTAGGGTGCAGCACGAATTCATATTAGAATTCGGCGTGCAGCACAGGCCGGCTGGCTCCTCTCTCCAGCGTCGTCGACGGGTGTGTCGAGCGTATCTTATTGTCAACAGGTGCCTGTTTCACCAGTAATGAAACCCTCCTCCAATAACAGACAAATCCTGTCTCTGCAGGCGATTCAAGAAGCCAGCTCCGAGCCCGTTTATCGTCGGGGGGTGCAGTACTACCGGCGCAAGAAAGTGCTGAAGTACGAGGAGAACGCCACCGGCTCCACTGTGCAGGCCCTGGTCATCGGCTCAGAGCCTCAGCCCTACAAGGTCGAGGTGGTGGTCGCCAGCGAGTACGATTTCACCGCCGAGTGCTCCTGCCCTTATTTCGAGCCGATCTGCAAGCATTCGGTGGCGGTGGTCCTCACTCACATAGCCAAGAGCCATCCCGGTATCCGCTTCGATCTCCAGGACAACGAGAAGAAAAACGGTCAGCCCGAGAAAGCGCCGAAAGCCAGAGACTTTCTCGATGACCCCCTGGAGGAGGGTGTGGAGCCCGAAGGTCGAGACTTCGAGCTCGGTATTCTGGTGCTGGAGAAACCTCTGGCTCTCATCGTCGGCGTCCTGCCCGAAGAGGTGCAGGGCAAGGTCAATATCCTGAAAGTGCCGCCTCAGGTCCTCGATAGCCTGGAGGAAGGAGCCAAGATCTGGAAGCTCACCCGCTATCTCACATCGCTTCCCCAGACCACCAAGGGTCAGGCCGGCGGCCATCGCATTCCCCGCGGAGACGAAGGTGTGGTCATCGGTCATCTCGGGCTCTGCGCCAGGGTGATCAATACGAGCACCGGCGACGAGGTGAGTTTTTCAACGAGAGCTCTGGCCCCCCGGGCTGTTCTCTCCGAAACAGAAAACGGTGAGCTGCTCTTCCGCCTGGAGGGTCTCAAGGATGGGCAGGCGGTGCCGGATCCGGTCTTCTTCCTGGGACAGTCGAGCTGGATCCTCTCGGAAGGCGTTTTCTATCCTATCGATGTCAGCGCTCTGCACAAGCTCTTTCCGTATTTCGACAGCTACGGTCATATGACCATCAAGCTCGAGCTGGTGCCCAAATTCCTGAGCGAGCTGCCTGTTTTGCGCAAGCGCATGGCAGTCCAGCTCGACGAGACAAATGCCCCTTTCCCCATCGCCATCACCGAGCCCCCGGCTGTGGTGATCAGCATCTCCGAGAAAGGTGGCGCCGCTGTCATGAACAGCGAGAACGAGAGCGCCATCGAACTCTGTCTCGGCTTCAAGTACGGGAACCTGGTCCTTCCCTCCCGGGACGAGACCAGCGCCGTCGAATCGGAGAAATACACCCGGACTATTTCTGAGAGCGGTCAGAGCGTCTGGGTCAAACGTCTCTGGGAAGAAGAGAGTCAGGTGAGGCTTTTCCTGAGCAATCTACAGCCGGAGCGGACAGTGGTGGATCGTTTCTTCTTCGAAGGCGAGCCGGCTCTGGAGACCCTTTTCTATCTCTCCGGCGAGCAGAGCAGCGAATGGGACATCTCGGGCTGGGACAGGATCAAGCGATATAAAGTCCGCAAGAACCCGCTTTCCATCACCGCTCGTCTCACGCTCAAGAAAGACTCTTACAAGTTCAATTGCGATCTGGTTTGCACCTCGGATGGCGAGCCGGTGGAGCTGGAGATGGTCCTGCCCTGCCTGTTCAAGAATCGCAATTTCTTGCAGCTGCCTTCCGGCGACAATGTTCGCATCCCCAGCGCCACTCTTCTGGGTCTTCTCAAAGCAATCGGTCAGGGTCAGGATGGATCGAGACCTCTGTATCAGGCTCTTGCTGTTCTCCATGCCCTGGACACCCATGAGATCGAAGTCGATTGCGATGAAGGGTTTCAGGAATTCATCCATAAAATCCATCATTTCCAGGAGCTCGAAGCCATCGCCGTGCCCGCGGACTTCAAAGGCGAGCTGCGAGTCTATCAGAAAGAAGGCTGCAACTGGCTGGGCTTCCTGCGCGAATACGGTCTTGCCGGAATACTCGCCGACGACATGGGTCTCGGTAAAACAATCCAGGCCCTGGCGCTGCTTCTTCATCACCACGGCAAGAGTAATGGTGCCGAAGGCAAGAAGGCGCCTTCACTGGTGGTGGCGCCGACATCAGTGGTCTATAACTGGCTGAGCGAAGCGAAGAAGTTCACTCCGAGCCTTTCGACGGCGCTTTTCCTCGGTCGCGATCGGGGCGAGCTTCTGGTCAAGCTCGGCAAGGACAAAGGCAAGAAGCCGGACGTGGTCTTCACCACTTACGGTATCATCCGCCGTGACTACGAGCAGCTCAAGAAGATCCAGTTCGAATATCTCATCCTCGATGAGGCGCAGAACATCAAGAACCCCGAGTCCGTGGGCGCTGTCGCTTCCAAGAGCCTGAACGCATTCCACCGTCTGGCTCTTTCCGGCACGCCGGTGGAGAACCGCCTGAAAGAGCTCTGGTCGCTGTTCGATTTCTTGATGCCCGATTTCCTGAGCAATTACAAAGAGTTCTACGAAAGCTACGAACGTCCCATCGAAGCCGGTCTCGACGGCGCCGGGCAGCGCCTGCGCAAGATCGTCAATCCCTTCATTCTCCGCCGCCTGAAGAGCCAGGTGGAGAAAGAGCTTCCCGACCGCACCGATATCGTGCATCTCTGCGAGCTCGACGACGAGCAACGCTCCATCTACCTGGAAGTTCTCGACGAGTGCCGCCAGCAGGTATTCAGCCAGATCGCCAGCCAGGGTCTGCGCCGCTCCCATATGTCGGTCCTCAAAGCTCTCCTGCAACTGCGTCAGGTCTGCTGCGATCCGCGCCTGCTCAAAGGCAGGGATATCGCTCCCAACGGTCCCTCCGCCAAGCTCGAGACGCTGGTGCACATGGTCGAGGAGATCGTGGACGAAGGCCACAAGATTCTCGTGTTCAGTCAATTCGTAAGCATGCTGACCCTGGTCAGAAAAGAGTTCGAGAAGATCGGCATGGTCTACGAATATATCGATGGTCAGACCCCAGCCAAAGATCGTCTCGACAAGGTCAATTCTTTCAACGCCAACCCGAACATCCCGGTGTTTCTCATCAGTCTCAAAGCCGGCGGCACAGGTCTCAACCTTACAGGCGCCGACTATGTCATCCATTACGATCCCTGGTGGAACCCGGCTGTGGAGAATCAAGCTACCGACCGGGCGCACCGAATCGGTCAGACAAGACATGTATTCAACTACAAACTGATCACCAGGGGCACCGTGGAAGAGAAGATCCTCGGTCTGCAACGCAAGAAAAAAGAGCTTGCCGAGCTCGTTATCGGCGGCGATGAGAATGTCGCCAAGTCACTGACCCAGGAAGATCTGGAGTTCCTCTTCTCGGTCTAGTCTTTCAGCTCGAACGCCTGCTGCCAATCTGGCGTGATGCCTTTAAAGAAATCAAAAACCACCAAAAATTATTCCTCAAAAGATATCATCAGCTGTTTTGATGGCGTTTGAGATATAAATCTCGAGCAGAACCGTCTATTTATCGAGTTTTGTTCTTGAGGGTGTGACGTGGTAGGAAAGGGGCGCAATCGCCAGTACTGCGATGAATAGATAGAATTCTATTGAAGAAGGGGGTCCTTTGTGCCCTCAGGAATTCTAGCACCATCGATGCCGTAGCCTAGACCGATAGCAAACAACATGATCACCAAAAATATGCCTGCCGAGGTTATGGTCACTTTGCGGGAGACTCTGCTGATAAGGTTCTTGTTCAGGATTCGGAAAAGAATGATGGCGGCTATGGCTCCGGCGACAATCGGGATCACCAGGACGGCGGCATTGAGACTGGAGATGACTGCCGCCGGCCCACCGGATCGGAAAAGCAGCGGCAAATAGGTAAAGCTCGCTGAGCCGAGCCAGACAATTATCACTGCCAGAACAAAAGAGTAGAAGAACTTCATTCTCCCATCATAAATGAAGGAGCCCCATGAGAAAGAGGGTAAACACCAGAATTGCCCCAATCTGTGACAGATTGAGACGCAGCCTTCGGATAGCGGTACCGGATGCGCCAATGACCGGAGTGCATCCGGGCAGTCCGACCCGTGTGCGCTCGAGTCGGACCGCCTTTACCAGCGGCGTGGGGTGTGGAGCGGTCGTCGGGGGAAGACGACCGCAGAGAAACTAGGCTTGTAATGGAAGCCTGAGCAGCTGGTGGTGATGCGCCAGTGTTCAACCCAACAGACCGCACAGGGTGCGGATGGACGATTCTGAATGGATTTCTTGCTGGTTAGGCTATTATGGGAAGAAGCTCGAAAAAGGCAATGGCGGATTCCGTGGTCCGAGTGTGCGTCACCCCACTGAAGACGGGCAAGCTATTGCCTGGTAAGGATTTCGGGAGTTCGGGAGTCACTTCTGCCAGTCGTCGAAGGCCGAGGCGGCGGTCTCTTCGTCGTTTTTCATCATGGCTAGCATAACCAGCTCTCCCCTGAGGGCCGGACTGTCAGGGTATTTCTTCCTGAGGGCGGCAAAGCCGCGCTTGGCGCGATCCCAGTCGGGGTCGGCAACTTCGAAAAGATTGAAAGCACTTTTGTTCAGTCCCCAGGCTGTGCGGGCATAAAGTATGTCACCGTCAGTGCCACCACGCTTATCGGCTTCCGCTTTCATGTACTTGTCGACTTCGCCTTCCTCTCCGTTCCACTGAGGCTGCAGCCAGTGTGCTTTCTGCCAGACCACCAGATCCCTGTCGGTGTCCACCTTTGGCAATAGCTGCTCAGCTTCCCGGACCGGAGCTCCGGATCGATGCAAGGGGAATAGTCCTGTTGCCCGTGCTGTCCAGGCGAGATGCGCACGGAGTGACGGACGAAGAAAAGGAAGCTCTACGTCATGCTCGAAAAGCTATAGATAATATTGAGCCATGGTCCTGATCTGTTCGCCGAAACCTGCTTGCAATAAGGACTTGCGCGATTGCCTCGCGGTGCTATAATGCAAAAACCACCTCAGGGAGGTAATGGTCATGTCTGAGAAAGCAAATCGGTCCGTCCCGAACGAGAAGTCCCAGAGACTTTAGCCTTTTGCTGGACATCCATGCCGGAGAGGGTGGAGCCGATTCGAGAATGTTCGCGCTGGAGCTCACGAGAGCTTACCTGCGTTATGCCGAGTTGCTTGGTTTGAAGTCCGAGCTCGTCTACGAGTCCGAGAGCTCGTACTCGATCAGGGTCTCAGGCCGCGGCGTCGAAGAGGCTTTCGCCCAGGAGTCCGGCAAGCATGTCGTCCAGAGGGTACCCAGGACCGAGTCCCGGGGCCGGCGCCACACCTCGGTGGTGGCGGTAGCGGTGCTGTCTCTGCCGGAGAGGCTCGATCGAAGTCTCGCTCTTGATGAGGTCGAGGTGAAGACCCAGCGTGGTCACGGCAGCGGCGGGCAGAACCAGAACAAGGTCGAATCCGCCGTGCGTGTTACTCACAAACCAAGCGGGATTACCGTCTTCATCAACGGACGGGATCAATATCGAAACAAGCAGCTCGCCCTGGAGATTCTCGCTGCCCGGCTCCACCAGAGCCGTAGCCAAGCTGCTCTCGACGCCCGCAGTCGCGCCAAGGCTGCGCAGATCGCCTATGGATCCCGGAGCGGTAAAGTGCGGACCTATAACTTCATCAACGGTTATGTACTCGATCATCGGACCGGCAATCGCACCTCGCGGATTGGTGATATCTTCAAGGGGCGATTCGATTTGATCTGACTTGATTTGATCTTCAGGAGAGAAAGCAATGACCAATCTCGAGGGTAGAGTAGCGCTTGTCACCGGGGCGTCTTCCGGCATCGGCGAAGCCACGGCTATGGCGCTGGCGCTCAGTGGATGCGAGGTGGCGCTTTTCGCTCGGCGCAAATCGCGCCTGGAGTCCCTAGCCGGCCGCATCGAGGGCGAGACCGGCAAGAAGGCTCTGGTCATAGCCGGTGACGTCCGTGAAAATGAGGCTGCCGTCAAAGCCGTGTCCTCCACGGTCGAGGGTTTCGGACGGCTCGATATCCTGGTCAACAACGCCGGAGTCATGTATGTCGGACCGGTAGCCAGCGCCGATGTGAAGGACTGGAAGAACATGGTCGACATCAATGTTCTGGGGCTCATGTATTTCACCCATGCGGCGATCCCGGAGCTGAAGAAGCAAGGCGGCAATATCGTCAACATCTCTTCGGTATCGGGCCGCCTGGTGAGCTCCCGTAGCGCTGTTTACAGCGCTACGAAATTCGCGGTCAATGCATTCTCGGATGGGATCAGGCAGGAGCTCGCTGCAGACCGTATCAGAGTCACGGTCATAGAACCGGGGGCGGTGCTCACCGAGCTCACCGACCATATAGCCGATTCGCACACGAAGGACACAGTCAAGAAATGGGTGGCTACCATGGAGGCGCTCCAGTCCGAGGATATCGCCAGCGCTATCGTCTATGCCGCCGGCCAGCCAGCGCACGTCAATGTCAACGAAATTCTCATCAGACCCACCGATCAGACTTTCTAGTCGGACCTTTTAGATTGCGCTTCTGGCTACCGACCGGAGAGCCAGAGCGTCCCATTTCTTTTTGTATGAGACGACGGTGTAGAGCCACTGGGCGAATTCGGCGCGGCTTATCTCCAGATAGTCGTGACCGTTCTCCTCCCGCTGCTCGTCGTCCAGAGAATCCAGAAAGACGCTCTGGAGCCGGGGAAGCCTGAAAGTCTTGCTCCGGGCGCAAATAGCGAAATCGCCCTGGGAGAAGAGATCCTCCGGGTTGAAATTGTCCATATCATCCAGCTCCATCAAACCGTTGTTGACGACTCTGGCGACATAATCGAATTCCGGCGCGTCTTCGTCTATGTCGGCTATGAAGCAGGACTTCGACTTTCGGTTCTGGATGAGACGATCGAGGATCTGGGCTGCCTGGCGGCGGCTCAGGGGGTCCTCCGGGCGGAATGAGAGACTGTCCTCATCCGGGGGGATCAGGTCGAAAAGAGAGACTATCTGAATAGCTGCAAATGAAGGATGGTCGGTGGGGACGTCGTCGAACCAGCAGAGCGGGTTGCCTGCCTCGGCGAGCTCTCTCTGGATGTCGATGAGGTTGCTGAGGTTCTTCGAGATTTTGCCTGGCTGCAAATTGTGCCTTATAGAGTAGCGGGCTATCAGCCCGGCGGCGGTGCCTATCGACCATTCTATAGGATGGAGCCGGTAGGCGCCGTTGGTAATATGTGTAACGCCGATATTCTTGCAAGCAGGAAGGAGATTCTCGGCGTCCAGGGGAATCAGGCATGTGTAGGGGAGCTGAAACGGCGCCGTAGCCTGAGCGGCACCGGGGACCTGTCTGCCGTGGATATCGATAGGGTAATGACCGATTCCCAGAGAATCTTTGAATGGGCGGGCTCTCACTCCAGTGACATGCGCCTTACCTATATCCTGCTCTTTCACCACATGTAGTGCTTTGATGCGGCGCGATTCCCGGATATAAGGATGCTTGGCGAGCCCGTCGTCGCTCTGCAGGATGTCCGGGCGCAGTTTCATCTCGGGATAGCCCCTGCCTCCCTCATCCCGGGGAGCTTCGGTCTGCAGCCAGTAAAGGAAGCCGAGACTGACGTTTTTGGCGCGGGCAAGATTCTCCGCCATCTGCTCCGGCGACTTGTCGATGATATTCACATCGCGGACATCGTTGCTTTCCCAGTTGATCATGGCCAGGTCGTTGGCATAGTTCAGATCTTCGAAATTGGTCCGGTCGATGAGCCGCCGGTAGGTCCAGAAGGGCAGGAGCTCCCTGGTGGTGCCGTCATCGCGGTGCTCCAGGGAAGAGACGAACATGCGATAGCCGAGAAGCGAGTATTGATTGGCTTCTACAAACGCGTCATAGCCCTCGGGCTTGTCGATGGTGTGGTTCTCGCCGGCTCGCCATTCCACCACGAAGGGATAGACGATGTCCTGGACATTCTCCGAATCCGGAACCTCGGCGGCGTGCGGCTCTCCTGTCTGGTCCCTGGACTCTTCCCCGGAGCTGTAAGCGAGCTTGCAGAGTGGCAGCATGTCACCAAGCTCGGTGGCATCCAGGCAGATCTTCGGGTGAAATTCGGTGAGCTCTCCATTGTCGAGATCGATTGCCGATACTGACTTGACCCGTACCCGGCCGTCAGGGCTCTTCTTGCCGGCTGCGCTCACGGCTTTGTGCCGGTGAAAGATCTTGAGGCATCCTGAATCCACTGCCGGTTTCAGGAACCGATCGAGGATAGCCAGACCGACTTTGGGCTCGAAAGCCAGACGGGTGACCCAGCAGGTCCCCGGGTTGAAGGTCTTTTTATCGAACCGGGCATGCTTGTTGATGATGAAGCGCTCGAGATAATACTCTCTGATCTGGCGCCGCATCTCCTGGTAGGTAGCGGGGGCTCCTGAGGACTCCACGAGCCAGTTCTCATCGAGAGCAGAGACTGCCTGGCTGGTCATCTGACCGCCCAGCCAGTTGGTCTCCTCGGTCATGCAGATGGAGAGCTTCGACGGCCTGCGTCCACCTGTAGAATCTCGAAAATAGTCCGCCACCGCCGAGAGCGCCGCAGCGACACCGCCCATTCCGCCTCCGACGATGAGGATATCGCACTTGACGACTCTGACCGGCTTGCCTGTCTCGAACTCCCGGACGGCGCTACTCAGGGGATCGTCCGGGTCCAGGGCTTGTATGTCTAATACTTTCATAGGTGCAATAATAATGAGTTTGAGATGAGAAAGCCTGTGATCGAGCACTTGTGATCGAGCACTATGGAGAAATTATACGTAAAGAAAACAGGGCGGCAAACCATGTCTGAACTGGCGAAAATCAACCCTGAGATCAAGAGCAAGGCAGCGGCGGTGCAGCTCCTTCTCATGGATGTGGACGGTGTGCTCACCGATGGTAGGCTATCCTATATCAGTGACCGGGACGGCAAGCCCCAGGAGTTCAAGCATTTCGATTCGCAGGATGGTCTCGGTCTTTTGATGTTTCATTCTCTGGGATTCAAATCGGGAGTCATATCAGGCCGGGATTCGATAGCCACCACCGAGCGCTCTCGTATTCTCGGGATCACGCATGTATACCAGGGTTTTCTCGAGAAGGAGGCGACCTTCGCCGAGATCCTGGCGAAAGAAGCCCTCGGGACGGAAAGCGTTGCTTTCGTCGGAGATGATTTCACCGACTATCCTCTGATGCGCAGAGCCGGCTTCAGTTGCGCCGTAGCCAATGCCAGACCGGAGCTGAGAGAGCGGGCCGACTATGTCACCACTGCCAGTGGCGGTCGCGGAGCCATCCGGGAGATCATCGAGGTGATCCTCCGGTCCAAGGGGGTCTGGGATAAGGCCCTGGCAAAATACGGTCTGGACTGATCGAAAGCGCGAGAACTATCTCGGTGCTCTGGTGCGGTTGACCATCTCTTTGATCACCGACTTGAGAGTGGCGAAAACCCCCAGTCCCTCGAGAGCCACTGCTTCGAAATAAGGAACCCGGGCCTGGTTGAGGTCGTGCTCCAGGCGATCCACGGACACGGCATCAGCAAGGTCGCGCTTGTTGTACTGCAGGACCCAGGGGATCTCTTCCAGGCGGAGCTTGTTGAAAACCAGATTCTCGCGCATGTTCTTCAGGGAGCGGATATTCTCTTCCATGCGCAGGGAGCTGGAATCGGCTACGAAGACTATGCCGTCAGCGCCGCGAAGGATTTGCTTGCGCGAGAGATCGTACTCTTCCTGTCCGGGCACCGTATAGATGGCGATTCTTGCTCTGAAGTTGTTGACCAGCTCCAGCTCGAGGGGCATGAAGTCGAAGAATAGCGTCCGCTCGGTTTCGGTAGCCAGGGAAATGAGCTCACCCCGGCAGGTTTGATTGACCTGTCCGTGAATATACTTGAGGTTGGTGGTTTTGCCACCAAGACCAGTGCCATAGTAGACGAGCTTATAGGTGATTTCGCGCTTGGCGTAGTTGATGAGAGGCATGCTTTGTTCGCTGGGCGATCAGACTGTCCATATATTAGACAGTTATTCCCGGTAAGTGGTCATGAGCTACGCATATTGGAAACCGGGAGGCGCTTTTGTCGCGATCAGCGGCTTTGAAAGAGGACCAGGTGGGAGGAGGAGGTTTCGGCTGCTTTTTTCGCCTGGTCGGCGGCGGGCAGGAGTTGCCCCATGGAGGAACAATTTTCCGGAATACCGGCTACACCGAAGCTGATGAGCACTTCGGAGCCTTTCATTCCCGATGTGAATTCGCTCGAGACCACGGTGTCCTGGACCCGCTGGCAGAACACTGCTGCAGAACGGGTGCCGGTGTTGGGGAGGATGAGACCGTAGTCGAAGGTCTGAAAATGACCGAGCATGTCTATCGGTCGCTTGATTGAGGCGATGGCAGCCATGAGGTCTCTGATATCGAGATTGACCATGGGCTCTTCCGAGGCGATTTTCCGGATGCTGAAGACCACAAGCGACGCCGGGATGCCGCATAGCTCATAGCGGTAACATTCCTGGGCCAGGAAGAACTGGAATGCCGGGTAGGTGAGAATGCCTGTCTCGGGCCGCATTATCGGCTTCAAGGTACCCTCCAGCGCCCTGTAGTCGATGGCGTGCTCTTCTATAGCCGGACCCTGACCGACGATCTGGGGCGGCTTGTCCGAAATCCGGAGGAGATTGAGAGTGACAAGGTTGAAGAGGACGGGGACAAACTCCGAACGCTTGAGTGGTTTGACTCTCAAGACTTCGGTGAACTGCTTGAACTCGCCAATGGTGCGCAGGAACTGTCTCTGCAAGTTCTGGTCTATGGGTATGCCCCGGGAAAGGATCGACATGAGCTCGGTCTCGTCTATTGCCGCATTCCGGGGAATCAGATAAGAGTCCCGGCTGAAGCCCTCTTTCTCGAGGAAATTGCTCTGATCGACCAGGCTTATCGCCTCCATCAAAAGAGCTTCCAGGGGTCTGGTCACGGTCCGGTCGGTGGTCCGCTCGTCCTGCATGAACTGGAATTTGCCAGAGGTCAGACAGATCAGGTCCATGAGCACTTCATCGCCCCGGTCGATACCGTCGGTGGCGTGGACCGGCTCGCCGTCGTCAAAATAGATGTCCACACCGGTCCCTTCGCTCCGGACTGCCAGGCGGCCGGTCATCTTGCCCATCTGGATGCTCTGTACGACGTTGGCCAGCTGGACTTTGCGAACATCACCCTGGAGGATGGCGTCTTCGGAGTTCTCGAAAGCCAGGTGGGTGGAGGTCGTCGTCTTCGCGCTTTCCGCCTTGGCGTCTGGTCTGGCTTCGTTCTCGAAGCGAAGACTGATACTGGTGGAAAAATCGGAGGTGGTCTTGGAGACCGAAGCCGTGACCTCGCCGGTGCTCTCGCCCAGGATGAGGGTGTGAATCAGGGCTGTGTCACTGGTGCGGTGCTCCCAGAGGGCCTGGGTGTCGGTGATCTTGCTCTCGGAGAGCGTCCAGAGGGGGTCCCCCGACTCGTCGCAGGTGACTGTGAGAATCAGGAGCCGGTCCTGGCCTTCCACGGACCAGTATTGCTCGATGACCTTGTTCGCCTCTTTCTGGGCGCTCTGAAGCATGCTCACTACATGCTCCAGGCTTGGAACATTCCAAAGCTGTGGCAGCTTCAACGTGGATGATGTCTGCGATCTAGCAGGCTGAGGTCGGTTCGGTCGAAACATCGATAAGGGATTCCCTTTCTGGGAATGGCCGCAGGACCGGGTTGTATCAATCAACTCGCAAGGGTCGAAGGGCTTTCGCCCTCTGGATCGACTCCTACTGGTATGTACCACTTTCAATTAAGTCTTAAATCAGAATCTTAGCCTGCTCTTCACTGGCAAAGTCAGCCAGGCGGAGGCGCGTGTTCTTGTCTCTGAGGTTCTGCTCGGCTCGATTGAGAGAATCTTTGAGCAGCCCCCAGGAGTTGCGAACGCTCTGCGCTGCTTCCAGATCGCCGGCACTGCTCAGGAAGACCATGAAATTAGCGAGAATGGACATGTTGGCATTGATCATGGCAATGTCCGATAAACTCACGGTCCCGCCGGAGCAAGCCCGGGCCGCCACCGAACTGGCGAGGCTCCGGGCGAAGGAGACATAGTTGTCCATGGTTCTGGTCATGGTTTCGCTGCCGCTTGCCTGGTGGATCGTTCTGCCAGTGTTGTCGATGATGGAGCCGGCCTCGGTGATCGTTGTGCCGTCACTCAGGCTGATCTTGCCGCCGGTGGTGATAGTGGTCCCATTAGGCAGGTGAACGGTGCCGTTATCCTCGATACGAACGTCCTGTCCATCACCCTGACCTGGAATGATCACCTGATCGTTCTCGACCCGGTATGCGGAAGTCGTGATATTGAACGAGTGCTCCGGGTCGATGACTGCTGGAGTCTCGTCGCCGTGCGCCAGAGAGAGCTTGCCTGTGCCCGTTTCGAAGGTCTCCCGGTGATCGGTGCCGGAATCTTCTACTTCATAGGTGGTACCCGACACTGAAGCCAGGTCGCTCGTTTCGGGGCTGCTCGAATCGGAAGGATGAGCACCGTCACCACTCCTGGTCATGGTTATTACTGTCTGGCCAAGGGTCATGCGCCCGCACTTCAAGGCTTCCATGACCTGCTCGAAGAAGGCTCTTTTTCTTCCCAGGGGTTTGAAAATCTCGTCGACTTGCTCGTCGCTGAGCTCTATGTCCGGCTTTCCGTCTTCCCTGATGAAGTGCTTGCCCTGCTCGTCCTGGATCAGTTGTCGCTTGTCGTCAATCCGCATGGCATAGCGGACGCCTTTGTCGGTGACATCGAAGTTGATGGTGGTCTTGTCGTTATCGACGATTGAAGCACCGTTGTCTCTGAAAAGAATACTGGTGGCGCCGTCTTGCAGGAGCCCCTTGTTTCTCCGCAAGGCTTCCAGGGCGTCTTCGGCGGATCTGGCGTCCCGGAGCATGAAGATGTCGTAGTCTCGCTCCCGGCGATAGTATTCGCGTCTGGTCACCCGTCCGATACGCTCGCCGGAGGCGTCGTAGATCTCCACCACATCACCGACCTTTCTGGCGAAGCGGTTTTCGGTAAGCCGGTAGGTATCGGTACCGTCTTTGTCGATGGTCACCTGGCGGACTCCGTCAGGCGTGTCATAGGTGGTGGTCTGTCCGTCCGTCTTTATCTCGCCGCCATTGCCCAGAGTGGTCACGGTCTGGGTGCCTTCTTTCACGGTTCTGATGCCGTGCTCCTGGTCGGTGACCGTGGTCCGGTCGCCTTCAACCTCGATCTCCGAGCTACCGGCCCGGACTGTATCAGTCCTATCTGCCTGGCTGTCCCTGAAGACGGCGCTGGGGAAGGACTCCAGACCGCTATTCGGGTCGCCTTTCATGAGGTTGCCGATAGCCAGCCAGTCTTCGCTGGTCAGATCCATATTGCAAAATCCTTGGTCCGAGCGAACCGCGTCGGCGCGTTTGCTGGAATCCCGGTCACCCACGACCATCTGGAGAAATTTCTCGTCATTGCCCGAAAGGCAGGTGGGTTGCTGTCTCAGACCGTCAAGCAAGCCGCCCTTGCCATCGCGCTCCCGCTCGGCTTCGTCGATGGCCCACTGCAAATCTCTCAACTCAAGAGACTGAGGTACCGCGCAGGCTCCGGCTGCCGGCGGGGTCTCGGCGTTCGGCGGGGTCTCGGCGTTCGCCGGGGTCTCGGCGTTCGCCGGGGTCTTTGCGGCTTCCTGTTTTCCGTCTGTCTCCACCTTGCTGCTATCGGGCTTCGGGGAAGCGCTCTTCGCTTTCTCCTCGAGCTTGCCCAGGGTGGCGGCGGTCATGTAGGTGTCCGAGTAGACTTTCGCTACTTTCCCCAGAGCCCAGAGGGAAGGCATTGTGCATGCAATGGCGCTGCCGATGTTGGCCAGGTCGCCGGCGGTCAGCCCGTTTTTGGCGGGCTCCTGGACCTTGCAGGAGCCAGTTTCGGAGGCCATATCCAAGAGAGCGTTCCCTGTCTTCTTGCTAGACAGGGATTCAGCAGCTTCCTGGTTCAGGTTGTTCGCCTGAGCTTCCTTTGAGCCAGATTCAACTGGTTTGTCGGTCACTTCGCTCTTCCCACCTTGGCCTGGTCGTTTGTATCTACACGCCGGGGCGGATTCCTGGACAGATGTTTATACTGAGTAGTGAGGGCCCCGCAGCTGGTGCAAGCAATGGAAGAACTCGAGGATACTCGAGCCGATACACCGAAATTTTTCGGCTCCGATCCTCATATCATCGAGGGCCGCTACTGGCACCTTCTCGAGGAGGAGGGTCAGGAAAGACGGATTTTCTGCGATCTCTGCCCCAGGGCCTGCATCTTGAAAGAGGGAGACCGGGGATTCTGCTTCGTCCGGCAGAATCTCGAGGGCAAGATGTATTTGACTACTTACGGCAAGAGCACGGGCTTCTGTGTCGATCCTATCGAGAAAAAGCCCCTCAATCATTTTTTGCCGGGCACTTCGGTTCTGTCATTCGGCACGGCCGGCTGCAATCTCGGCTGTCAGTTCTGTCAGAACTGGGACATCAGCAAGTCCCGCGAGATCGAGAGACTGAGCGAGGAAGCCGGTCCCGGAGATATCGCCGAAGCTGCCGAACGGCTCCGCTGCCGGAGTGTCGCCTTTACCTATAACGACCCGGTGATCTGGCTCGAATACGCAGTGGACACGGCCAGGGCATGCCGGGAGCGGGGCCTGAAAAACGTGGCAGTCACTGCCGGCTATATAACGCCGGAGGCAAGACCCGAGTTCTATTCTCTCCTCGATGCCGCCAATGTCGATTTGAAGGCTTTCAGCGAGAGGTTCTACCAGAAGCTCACCCTGTCGAATCTGGAGCCGGTGCTCGATACCCTCAAATGGATCAAGCATGAGACCGATGTCTGGCTCGAGATAACCACCCTTCTCATTCCCGGCGAGAATGATTCGGACGACGAGCTCAAGGCTATGTGCAACTGGATCGTGGCAAATCTCGGCGTGGATGTGCCCCTCCATTTCACGGCTTTCCATCCCGATTACCGGCTCATGGACCGGCCGGCCACTCCGCCCGCCACCCTGAAGCGGGCAAGAGAAATCGCTCTGGGCGAGGGAATAGCCTATGTCTATACCGGCAACGTACATGACGTCAAATCGCAGAGCACCTATTGCCACGGTTGCAACGAGCTGCTCATCGAGCGAGACTGGTACGACCTTGGCAAGTATCGAATCAGGGATCGAGCTTGTATGAAGTGCAAGACAAGGATCCCGGGTGTTTTCGAGAACCGCAAGGGCGATTGGGGCCGCAAGCGATTGCCGATTAGCTTTGGTTGACCCTCGGTTACAATGTAATTGTCCTACCGGGATAGAGGGCAAAATGAATCTTTTGAGATCCTATCGAGCCGCAACGGTGCCGGTGCTTTTTGCAGTATTGTTGTTTTTACCTGTGCCCACGGGAATCGCTCAGGACGATCCCGGCGGGACCCCTGTCGCGGCGGGGTCTTCCGGGGCGGCCACCCCGGCTGTCGATAAATCGACCGCGGAAACCGGCGACAGACGTGATAACGATGTCAAATCCATCGGCGAGATCATTCAGGATGGTCAGATCGCTCATGAGAAAGCCCTTGTCGACCGATTCCTCTTCGGCATTGCCATTGTGTTTCTTTTTTTAGCCACTCTTCTTTTCAGCAGCCTTCCGCCAAAGTCCGGCGAGGCTGGCGAGTCCTGATCGGGTAGCCGGAGCATGATAGTAGAGAGCATTATCATGTTTGTCGTAGGGGTCGTCTTCGTTTTCGGCGGATCGGTAATCTGCAAGCAGGCTTTCGAGGATGCCAAGAATGTCCTGGAGTCGACTGTTTTCGGTCTGGGAATCGTGGCGGTGGGACTTCTTCTTTGTGTCTGGTCGATTTTCGGACCGCCGGGCTGAGTATAATAGTCGGCTCAGGTAAACGGTCCGGGAGGTCTTTCTGATGAGCCTTAGAGCTGGCGTATTCGTTTTGAGCTGTCTTTCTCTAGCCATTTCCGTCGCGGTCTCTGCCGAGCAAGCAGCATTCGGCAAAGAGTCCAGGAAAGAAGCAACGAAAGAAGAAAAGAGCTACGGCGAGGGGCGCAAAGGGAACTGGCGGCGCAACGCTCAGGGTGCACCATCCATAGAGGCAGCGCGCAAACGTGTCAAAGAGAATCCCAATAGCGCCGATGCCCATAATGACCTGGGTTGGGCCCTGCGCCAGAACGGCAAGCCCAAGGAAGCGGAAGCCGAGCTTCGCAAAGCCCTGGAGCTCGACGACACCATCCCGTACGGGCATTCCAATTTGAGCGTCGTCCTTCTCGACAGCGGCAAAGTCGACGAGGCTGTCTCGGAAGCCGAGCGTGCCGTGAGCATCGATGATAAGAGCCCGATTTATCATGTGGTCTATGGCAACGCTCTGGATGCCGCCAAGAGCAAGGATAAGGCTGTGGAGCAATATCAGGCAGCCATCAAGCTCAAGCCTGACTACGAGAACGCCCTCTACAATCTCGGCCGGGTGCTCAATGATCAGGGCAAGACCGCTGAAGCATCGGCTGTTTTGAGCCAGGCCCTGGAGCTCGATCCCAACGACGCCAGGGTTATGAAGCTTCTGGACAAACTTCTCAAATAAGGGCATGCTGTTTGTAGACCTATATGAGTTGCAGATCTATGAACCGCATTGCTTTTCTTTCAACAATCACCGGAATTCCCCTGGCGCTGGGGATTTTGCTCGGGTCGAGCGGGCCGTGCCCGGCTCAGACCGAGACCGAATCCGATGGCGTCGTGATCCAGAGAAATCCCGACGGCAGTATCGAGACTTATGATGCGCCCGAAGGTGGCGGAGTGCCGGCTCGGTCTTCCCGGCGCTCGGCTCCGGCGAAGTCCTATGTCAAAAAGCATCGCGATGGCGTGGTGGTCAAACGCAATCCGGACGGCAGTATCGAGACCTATGATACGAGCGAAAGCTACGCTTCGAACAGACCCGTCGCGAAAAAGCGAGCGGCAGGGAAAGCGTCCCGAACCGGAAAGAAGTCCGTAACCAGAACTGGAACGAAAGCCAGAGCGAAAACTGGCACCAGAGGACGTCGCTCCGGTGATGTAGTGATCAGATCAAACTGACAGGAAAGCCCCGGGCAAGCAGGCTCGCCCGGGACTCTCTCCCGCTCAAATTTTTCCGGTAATCAGGCCGGATCGACTTTCTCTACCGCACTGATTTTGCAGAGATCCAGCAATCTTGCCGGATCGATGAAACCGGTGACGGTTAGCTTCGATGCCCGGAGGCTCTCGGCGCTGATTTGTTTGAGACCGGCTTTCTCCAGCAGGGCCCGGACTTTCGACAGGGGCATGTTGAGGGTGAGCCGGACCATTACTCTGCCATCCATCATCTTCAGTCGGTTCTTGCCGGCGAGGCTGCCAGTGAGCACAGGATTGAGCTTGGAGCGAGGGTCGAACTCTTTGTCTTTCTTCGACTCCGGTTCGGCCCCTGGAATCAAGCCATTGGTCGCGCCTTGCAATAGCGGACCGTTGAGAACCCTCTGGCTCTTCCGCTTCGCCATCACCTGGCGGCTCATGAGCATTCCCGAAGATGAGCCGGCAGGTGATGGCATAGCCCTGAGTAACGGAGATGGTGCCAAGTTAGCCTGGCTCATGCTTCCGAAGGCGCTGTGCATGGAGCGACTGCGGCTTGTTTCTCCGAAGACTCCTTTTCTCGACACACCATCGGGCATCTCCACCGGCACCACGGTCCGGGAAGCCGGGTCTTTGCCCGTGTCGGACGATTCGTCCACGGCCACGAAAGATGTGTACTGGGTCATGATGTGATGCTTGAGAGCTGTCTCGACGATCTCTTCTTTCAGCTCAGGATTGGGCTTGCCGAGCTGGACTCCCTGCCAGTCTTCGGCCATGAGCCGGTCCACCTTGGCTCTGGCCCAGACCGAGGCTACTCCGGAGTTTACAGTATCCGTCTCCGGGAAAGAGAGAGCAAGAGTCTGTTTATACGGCTTGCCTGCCTGGAAGCCAGTCAGGGTGACCGAGCCTTTCCCTGGTTTGAGATAGCGACCCTTGATATAGAGAGGCTTCTGGGCCCAGACATCGGATACTTCTTTCGGGAAGACCTCTTTCACTTCGACACCGTCGAATTTCAGCTCGATATCAGTGAGAACCGGGGAGGCAATACGCTTGTAGAACCGTCTGCCGGTCTCGCCTGCTTTCGAGCTGGCGATTACATATTCGGCTTCGCCCGCGCCTTCCCTGGCAATCTCGTCGATAAGGAAGCGGTTGACACTGTGACCGGTGCCGAAGGAGAACCAGCGCGACTCGGCCCGGAGCTTCTTCACGAGCCCGATTACCTCCATGTCATTGCCGACATAGCCATCGGTCATGAAAGTCACCACCCGCAGGCGATTCTCCGGGGCCGGCATTTTGCAGGTCGCCTCCACGGCCGGTGCCATAAAAGTACCGCCGCGAGCCTCGAGCTTGCGGATATAGTTGAGCGCTCTTCTTTTCATTTCGGGGCTGGCCACCATGGGGCGCGGCAGCATCTTGTCATAGCCGTTGTTGAAGCTGATCACCTGGAAAGTGTCTTTCGGATTCATATGATCGACGATATAAGCAAGGGTCTCTTTTGCTTTGTCCAGGGGCATGCCGCTCTGGGAGCCGGAGCAGTCGATGAGGAATATCATCTCTTTGGGTGCAACCGTAAGTGGTGTGACCTTCCGGGGCGGCAAGAGCATCAGGGTGAAATATCCGGAGCCGTCTTTGTCCTGGGGGTCGCGATAGGTGATATAGCCGCTCTTGAGCGCCTCTCCCGCCACATCCCAGCTCAGGATGAAGTCCTTGTTGGGGATTGTCACCTTGTTCTTGAGCGCGACATGGGCCCGGTTTTTGCCCTCCTGGCCGATGCTCACCTCGTGCAATCTGGAAACGAGATTGTCCATGGGAACCCCGGCGTCTATGTCGATGCTTATCGAAATGTCATGCCCTGATCTGGTTCCTTCTGGTGTCACCGGCGGAGAGAGAAGAGATGCGTCCGGGACCAGATCGGTATCGCGATCGCGACCGGTGCCTGCTTTTCCGGCTGGGGAGCCGGGGTTGAACCGGGGACCGACCACGGTGGGGAAAGCGAAAGTGAAGCGCCCGTCTTCATAAGGCAGCAGGTCTATGTATTTGAGGGTGATCTCGACGGTGGCTCCCGGCTCGATATTGGCCACCGCCTGGGTGAATATGTTCGGTCGCTCTTGATCGAGCAGGGAAGCGACTTTCCCTCGAGCTTTTGCGTCATCATAGATCTTGCGTGCTTCCTCGCGTTTTTTTATGGTTCCGCGGATGACCCGGTCTCCTGTTTTCATCAGCATCTCATCTACCGCCCCGGTGCTCGATAGAGGGAAGGTATAGACCGCTTCTATCTTGCTCTTGTAGGGATTGGTGAAGGTCTGCTTTACCGTCACCCGTGAAACGTAGCCGGAGACGGCGACATTCACCTCAGTACGCTTGAGGGGGCACTGTCCGAGCTCGCGGTTGCCGGCCATGGCGACGAGCAGGCCGGAGCCCTTGTCCTGGAATTGCCTGGGCTGGGGCTGAGTCTTCTGTGTTTGGCGCGCCCGGGTGCCACTATTGACGGTGTTCTGGCTGCGAGCGGCAGCCGGCAGAGGAAGCGAGCTCGCGATCAGGGTGGTGACGAGCAGGAGCTTGAGACAGCCCCGGGTCTGTGTGAAAGTCATAAACACCTCGCTATTGCCATACTGCAAGCCTACAAGGCGGCCTCGCGCACCGACATAGGGTTTGTCCTAGATGGTCTGTGGACTGCTCCCTGACCTTTCAACGGGTGAGCGTGAGAGTCAGTATGCGGTATTCACCCGTTGAAAGGTCCCGTAGCGGCCGCCCGTCGGCGGAGGCGCCCCAGAAAACGGCCAGGTCGTAGCCGTTGTGAATGATATTGATAGTCCCTGGCTCGGCCTGCCAGGAGTGGGGCGGATTGCTGCGGAGCGCAGCCAGATCGTTGTTCGAAAGCGAGCTGAGAAGCACCAGATTGAGGCGGTCCCCGCCCTTACCGGTATCGAAGGGATTGCTCCCCAGCTCTCCGGCAAGCTCGGCGGCCAGATAACGGCAATCGTCGACGGTGGTAGGCAGCAACTCCGGACGCGTGCCTTTGAGGCTGCTCAGTTGTTTGATGCGGAGAGCCAGTCTCTTTCTTACCGAGCGCATCTCCTGGAGAAGGAGCTGGTCGCGTCTGGCGATTTCCTTCCGGGAAAGATTAATCTGTTCCACGAGCTGGCCCAGGCGGGCTCTGTCGGATCTTGACCAGACCGGCATCGAGCTCGAATAGCAGGCGCAGGCGGCCGATGCGCAGGCGGCTGTTACCAGTAATGAGCTAGCGGGGGGAAGCTTCACTCCTGGATTTTACTAGATTATTTTAGAGAACGAGCTGCTCAATGCGAGCGCATGACACCGCAATGGAGGCTGGAGTCGAGCTCTTCGAGCCAGGCGCTGGGCACCTCTACGCTGGCTCTGCCTTCCATGAGCGCCAGCTCTTTGAGATCCCAGAGATACTCGAAAAGCCCATCCTGGGAATCGGCTGTCTGGTTGCGTCGTCTCGAGTCGTAAAACTGGTTGAGACGCTCTTTCAGTGTGGAGACTTGAATCTCGACTAACTCTCTCTGTCTGGACGCGGGGATAGACTTGCCCATCAGGAAACTCCTCAGTGTGCAGGTTGGTGGCTCAGCTCTTCGTACAGGCTATATGCCTCGCGTCTAATTAGATTTCACCCGGGGCAGAGTTGTCAAGTGATTAATTGTGCCCTGATCAATTCGGAAGTGACTGATAGTCAGGCCGGCACGGAAAAACCGGGCTTTCACCCGGCTCGTTCGTTAGAGGATCAATTATCTGATAGTCGAATCGCTTCTAAAGCCGATTTACCGGAGGTCGCGGGCGACCTTGCCGGGATGGCGAAAAGACCCTGTCTGAGGTTCAGGAGCGACGCTTGCGTGCGGCTTCGGCTTTGCGTTTTCGTTTGACGCTGGGCTTCTCGTAGCGCTCTCTGCGTTTGATCTCCGACAGAATGCCGGCTTTCTGGATCTTCTTTTTAAAGCGCTTCAGGGCCTGCTCGATGCTTTCACCGTCAGCTACTCTAACTTCGGACAATGGTCCTCCCCCTGGCTTATTGCCAGAAATGATATCGACAATGCATGCCATATTATCATCGATTTATGCAATTTGCATAGGTTCCGGTTCAGGCTTCCGCGGCGGCGGTGGCTTCCTGGATCAGTTGCTGGGAGATGTTCGGGGGCACCGGCGCCAGGTGCGAGAACTTCCACTCATAGAAGCCCAGGCCCTGGGTGAGAGTGCGCAGCTCGATGATATAGTCCCAGAGCTCGGCTCTCGGAATATGAGCCGATACCTGGTCCCAGCGCGAGCGATCAGGATTGGCGGTGAAGCCCAGGATCTGACCGCGGCGGCCGTTTACCTGGCCGAGAACGCCGGAGGTGTACTCGGTGGGGATGTGGATCTTCACTTCGGCGATGGGCTCGAGAATCATCGGATTGGCCCGGGGCATCCCGTCTTTCATCGCCAGAATGCCCGCCATGCGGAAGGACATTTCATCGGAGTCGACATCGTGGAATTTGCCGTCATAGAGATTGACTGCTACGTCCACCACCGGGAAGCCGGCCAGGGGACCTTTGTTGAAGGCCTCGGTGATGCCTTTCTCGGCGCCGGGGATGTACTGCCTGGGCACCGAGCCGCCAACGATTGACTCGCTGAACTTGTTGCCCGAGCCGCGTTCCTGGGGCTCGATCTTGACGAAGATCTCACCGAACTGGCCTTTGCCGCCGGTCTGCTTCTTGTGGCGACCATGGGCGTCCACCGCCGACTGGATCGTTTCTTTGTAGGCGATCTGCGGTCTCTTGCTGTCCAGCTGCAGGCTGTATTTGCGCTCCAGTCTCTGGCGGCTGAGGGTCAGGTGCACTTCGCCCTGGCCGTAGAGACAGTATTCATGGGTGTCCGGATCGCGGTCTACTTTGAGCACCGGATCTTCTTCGAGGAGCTTCTGAAGCAGGGTGGAGAGTTTGGCTTCGTCGTTGCGATTCTTGGGGGCGATAGCCAGGGAATAGAGAGGCGGTGGCTCGGGCGGCCTGGACAGGACCGTCTTGGCATTGCCCGAGACCAGGGTGTCCCCGGTGCGGGGAGTGTCCATCCTGGAGAGCCCGACGATAGTCCCGGGACCGGCTTTGTCGAGGGTGTCGTGCTTTTTGCCTTGAATGGAGTAGAGCCCGCCGATTCGCTCTTTGCCGCCGTCCTGGGTCGTATCCACCAGCTGGGTGTCGCCGGCGATGGTGCCGGAGAATACCCTTACCAGGGAGATCTTGCCGGATTGAGGGTTGACATAGGTCTTCATCACCTGGGCGATCACCGGCCCGTCTTCTTTGATGGTGATGGTCTCGCCTTTCTCGTCTTTGTACTCGCGCTCGTTCGGCGACGGGCAAAGCGAGATGATCAGATCGAGCAGAGGAATGAGACCGCCGTCGGTCATGGCGGAGGCTACCAGGATCGGAACGAAAGTGCCCTCGCGGACGCCTTTGCCGAGGTCTTTCTCGAGCAGCTCCAGAGGTGGATCTTCGCCTTCGAGAACCATCTCGAGGAGTTTGTCGTCGGTGTCGGCAAGGCTTTCGATGAGCTTCTCTCTCGAGGAGGCGAGTTGATCTTTGAGGTCGTCGGGCACATCGGTTTTTTGCGGCTCGCCCTTATCACCGTATGTGAAGGCTTCTTCCTTGAGCACCGAGACATAGCCTTT
>Ga0226835_1000241_pt1 | contig 84931 bp, 77 predicted proteins | sample LAC_MetaG_1_FD_163627 | JGI IMG/M metagenome (GOLD analysis project Ga0226835, IMG submission 163627) | Anaerobic ammonium oxidizing microbial communities from anammox membrane bioreactor (MBR) in UC Berkley, California, United States -... | ecosystem: Engineered > Bioreactor > Anaerobic >... | reverse complement strand
GCCAATGCCGCGCGCAACAATTCCGCGTCATAATTGCCGCCCAAATCGTACGCCATCACTTTTGCCCACACCAGCGTATCAATCGGCTGCCAATCGGCGGGCTTGTGGCTAATGAGCGTAAATTCCAACGGCAAATTATCTTGATGCGTGTGAATGAACGCGTTCACGCCTTGCGCGTACCATTCGAGCGGGGCAAGCGTTTCGGGATGGATCTTTTCCAAATCGCGCTGCGCCGCGCGCGGCGTGCCAAGCGTTCGCAGAAACGTATCTTCGTCCACCAAATCCGCGCCAAACAATTCCGCGAGCTGCGCGTGTCCGACGTGCCGATTAAACTCCATTTGCCACAAGCGGTCTTGGGCTTGGACGTACCCTTGCGCCATGAACAAATCGTGCGGGGTGTCGGCGTAAATGTGCGGCACGCCATTCGCGTCGCGCGTGACGGTGACGGGATGCTCCAGTCCGGGCAATTGCAGCGCGCCGGACGTTTGCGGATGCGATTTGGTGATGAACCAATATCCCGCGCCCGCGCCCAGTACAATGAACAACAATACAACGCTAACAACAATCAATAGAATACGCGTCAGGGAACGAGCCATATTCTTCTCCTTTGAAGATTTTGCAAATGCGTAAAATCTATTATAATCGCTTTGGTAGTTTGTCAATCCAAGTTGTTTGCCGTCGCCACCTTAGCTCAGTCGGTAGAGCAATGCTTTCGTAAAGCATGGGTCCAGAGTTCAAGTCTCTGAGGTGGCTTGTAATCGCCGCGTTTTATCGCACGCGGCGATTTTTTTTGCCGCAAGTTCCGCGCGCCAATTTGGCAATTTCGCGCGGCATCGTTTATAGTTATTGCCGCCGCGCGTTTCCGCCTTTTGCCCCGCGCCGCGCAATCTACAGCCAGGAGTTGGAGTGAAATATATTTTTGCCATTGCCGCCGCGTTATTGTTTCTTGCCGTTTTGTTCGGTTCTTTTGGTAATGTCCAAGCCGACCCGCAGCCGCGCTATCTCCCCAATGAATCCGCAACGCCGACAGCCACCGCGACGGCGACGACCGACCCTTGTACGGTGGCGCCGCCCAAACCGCAATTGGTCGCGCCCAAAAGAGGCACGACGACGAATTCGACGACCATGACGTTCAAATGGAAAAAATCCGAATGTAACAGACGTTATCGCGTCGAAGTCAAACGCGGCAGTCCCAACGGGCCAAAGGTCTGGACGCGAGGGAACAAGAAAAATCAATTGACCGCCACCGGCCTTGCCAGAGGATATACCTATTACTGGCGCGTGCGCGCGTGCACCACGCTCGACTTTTGCACGTGGTCCAAATATTGGTCGTTCAAAATCAACAGCGCGAATCCGTCGCCGACGAAAACGCCGACGCCGGTTCCCGGACAGCCAACCGCGACGCCCGTCCCCGGCGGCAATCCGCCGCCGCAAATTGTAAATTATTCGGGCCCCGCCGCATACTTGAACGACAAATCCGACGAGCTGTGGCGCTCTGATTGCAAACTCGACGAGACAAAATGGCGCGACTATCTTGTCGGCAGCACAATTTACAATATTGCGCTGTGGTACACGCCGAACGAACAAGTCAAATACGAGCGCGTGCTGCTTGACTTGGGGCAGCTGGTCGAGACGAAAACGATAACGGCGAATTCGTCCGGCTATGTTTCCTTTAACGTGAACACAGCCAGTTGGACGCCCGATTATCATTATCATTTGATTTTTACCGGTCAGAGCAGCGGCGTCAAACACTGCGGTCATTTTGATTTAATCGGCGGCAGCGCGCCGTCCGAAGGGCACGGTCACGAACTCGACCATTCGCCCGCAGCGGTGGAACGCGCGTATCGTCAAGCCGGGATTGAACTGCCCAAGTAAAAAAATCGAGCCGCCGCCACGTCGCGGCGGTTCTTTTTGCGCTCATGGCTGAAACCGTTTCCGTCGTCATTCCCGCGTACAATGCCGCGCAAACATTGCCGCAAACGCTGGCGGCGTTAAACGCCGCGCAGCCGCCGCCGCTCGAAGTGATTGTGGTGGACGATGGTTCGACGGACGCGACGACGCGTTTGGCTAACGACGCGCGCGCGCGCGTCATTCGGCTGGAAAAAAATGTCGGCGCGGCGGCGGCAAAAAATCGCGGCGCGCAAACTGCGCGCGGCGCCATTTTATTTTTCACCGACGCCGACATTGTGCCGCCGCGTAATGCGATTGGCTTGATTCAAAACGCGCTGCGCGACGCGCAAACCGACGGCGTCGTCGGCTTGCTCGACGAAAACATCCCGCACGCGAATTGGGCGAGCCAATTCAAAAATTTGTGGATGAATTTTACGTACGCGCGTTTTGCGGACGCGCCGCGCATTGGGCTTTTTTACACGAGCATCGCGGCGATGCGGCGCACGAAATTTTTAGAACTCGGCGGCTTTGACGAAAATTATCGCGGCGCGAGCATCGCCGAAGACACCGAGTTCGGACAGCGCGCGTGGGGCAGGGGCGCGCGGATTCGGCTCGAACCGCCATTGCGCGTCACGCATCTCAAACGCTATTCCGTCGCAAGCGTTCTGCGCGAAGATTTCAAACGCGCGTATGCGTTGACGCTGATGCGCTTGCGTAAACGCGGCGAACCGTTTTTTACGAGCGTGCCGTTGTTTTATCAACTCGCCGTGCCGACGATTTATCTCGCGTGGTTGTGCGCGCTCGCCGCGTTGCTGTTACAAAACAGTTGGCTTGGTCTGGGCGCGCTGGCGTTGTTTTTTATTTTTTTTGCGCTCAACATGTCGCTGCTGCAATTTCTCGCGCGCAAACGCGGCGCGGGCTTTGCGCTGCGCGCGGCGCTTTTTTTGCCGTTGGACGTATCCATCGTCGGACTTGGGATGCTGCGCGCCGCGTTCGATTTTGCGCGCGGCGTACGCTATTGAGAGTATGAGCAAACAAGACGAAATAGATTACGTCAAAAATACGGGCGGGCTGGACCGCGTATGGTTGAACGAGAAACCGTTTCGCGGCGGCAACCCTGCCGAAGCGGCGCGCTTGCTGCGCGATTTCGCGGCGGTAATCGAGTTGTTGAATCTGCCCGAAGGCGCGCGCGTATTGGATGTGGGTTGCGGACCCGGCTGGACGAGCGCGTTTCTCGCGCGCATGGGTTATGTCGTCACGGGTTTCGACCTTGCGCCCGATATGATTACGCTGGCGCAAAAACGCGCGGCGCGCGAAGGCGTGAGCGCTCTGTGTACGTTTCGCGTGGCGGACAGCGAGCAGTTTGATTTTCCGTCGGAATTTGACGCCGCGCTGGTGTACGACACGCTGCATCATGTTCAAAAAGAGGACGCGGTTTTGCAAAATTGTTTTCGCGCGTTGAAACCGGGCGGCAAAATTGTTTTGGCGGAACCCGGTTTCTTGCACGGCAAACGCGCGGTAGGGGTGACGGCAGAATTGGGCGTCACGGAACGCGGCTTTGACCCGCGCGCCTTGAAAAAGGTTTTGGCGCAATGCGGTTTTTACGACATTCAACATTTTGTCCCGACGTATCGCGCGTTCATGGTTTCGCCGTTCGCCGCGTTGCAAACCGCACTCTATGACCTCGCGTATTATTTTGCGCTGGCGAACTCGCATTTGCAAGTGTGGCTCGTGGCGTCCAAAAAATAACGCCTGAATGGGCGACGGCGCGTCAATATATTTTTTATGTTTGACGCGCAAATCATTCGACAAAGCCAATGAATTGGGTACAATTACACGCGCTGTTATGAAAACCGAACGCTATATTTTGTTTGATTCCGGCTGCGCGCAGTGCGCGGATGTCGCGGCGCAAATCGAAAACGCCAGCGACCGCAAATTGCGCGGCAAGAGTCTGTACGCGCCCGAAGCCAAGCAATGGCTCGACCGCGCGCGCCCCGGTTGGAAATTCGAGCCGACGCTGGTGGAATTGGAGGGCGAAAACGCGCGCGCCTTTACCGGCATGGCGATGCGGACGCATCTCCTCACGTTTCTCAATCCGCTGCAATTGCTCAAAGTCGCGCGCGTCGTGCAAAAGGCGGGCATCCCGTTATTTGGCAATATCGAGGCGCGCGAAGCGGACCCGCTGTTGGAAGCCCAAGCCGAAGCGGAATTGGCGTCGGATACGGCGCACGCGTTGGAAGAAACGCTTTCCGGTTTTGCTTATACCAACGACGGACCCGCGCTGGGCGCTAGCGCGCCCGTTACCGAATTGACGACCATGACGGGCAAAACGCTTTTGCTTACGACCGCGCGCGAGCGCAATTTGATTTTGTTGTTTGTCTCGCCGTCGTGCGGCTATTGCCGCAAGGTCGCGGAATATCTGCCCAAGTTTGCCCAAGACGCGCCCGAAGATTTGGTTCTGGTCTTTGGCGCGGTCGAGCCGGAAACGTTGCGCGCGTTTGTCAAGGAATTCAATCTGGCGTCATTGCCTATTGTGGTTTCTCCCGAAGCGCGCAGCGCGTATGGCGTGGTCGGCGTGCCATACGGTTACGCGTTGGACACGCGCGGCGTGATTCGGGGCAAAGGCATTGTCAATACCGACGAACATCTCGATGCGCTCGCAAATACATTTTATGTGAGCGTGGACGCGTTCAAACAGGCGTTGGATTCGCGCAAAGAAGCCAGAGTGGTTGTCAGCTAAAGGAAACAACATGAGCAAACTGAATTATCTCCCGTTCGCAAAACGGATTATCACCAAAAAGGGCGCGTCGCCGTTGTATTTCGTATTGTTCATTACGAAAAATTGCAACGCGCGCTGCGGGCATTGTCTGCTCGGTTCGCACGAACGTCATACGGGCGAACTGACGATTGACGAAATCGAAAAGGTTAGCGCGTCCATGGACCCGATGATTTTTTTCACCCCCACCGGCGGCGAACCCTTTTTGCGTAAAGACATTCCCGAAATCGTCAAGATGTTTCACAAGAACGCCAAAGCGTTGAACGTGGGCATTCCGACGAACGGCTCGCTCACGAGTCGCGTCGTGGACGGCGCGCGCGAAATTCTCGACGATTGTCCCGACGTGGATTTGCACATTGACATTTCGATTGACGGCGTGGAACAAGACCACGATAAATTTCGCGGCTTCAAGGGTTTATTTGACCGCGCGGTCCGCACCTATCGCGAGCTGCGGATTCTCGAAAAATACTATCCCAATTTTTCGACGTGCATTCAAATCGCGGTCAGCGCGTACAATCACGACAAGCTGGATGAAATTTACGATTATTTGCAAACATACGTCGGCGTCAACACGGTTTTCACATTGTTATTGCGCGGCGGGCCCAAAGACCCGGGCGCCAAATACACGCCGCCGATTGACCCGAAAGCCAATCAATTCGACGTGGACAATTATTTGAAATTTCATCAGCGCCTCGAACACGATAACCGTTCGCGCGAACTGACGGGCTATTACAAATTGCCGTTCGGCGATTTCATCAACGCCAAACGCATCATCCGTCCGAAACTGAATCATAAAATGACCAAAGAGCGTCGTTATCAAATTCCGTGCTATGCGGGTTCGCTCGGCGGCGCGATGTATGCGGATGGTTCCGTTCTCGCGTGCGAATTGTTGGACGAAAAAATTCTCGGTAATGTGCGCGATTACGATTACGATTTCAAAAAAATCTGGCAGTCGCAAAAAGCCGACGAAGTGCGAAAATGGATTAGCGATACCAAGTGTTACTGCACGTATGAATGTTTCATGACCATCAACATTCTATTCAACCCGCTGATGTATCCCGTCATTTTGCGCGAATGGGCGGGGCTGAAATGGGCGCAGTTGAAACACAATCTTTCGCCCGACATTATGCAAAAAGCGCCGCGTCCGGTGGAGAGTTACCGCGTCGAGCTGTAGAAAAGAAAATTTTAGCGGGCGAGCTAAAGCCATTGCAGGCGCTCGGATCAATACAAGACAAGAAAACAGGCGGATGCGAAATGCATGTCCGCCTGTTTCCTTTTTTCCCTGCGCCCTGTTTCCCTCTCTACCTATTTTCAGTTATACTACCCGCCGCAATGTACCAAGACAAACGCATTTCGCTCGTCATGCCCTGCCTCAATGAGGAAAAAGGGCTGCCCCAAATCGCGCGCGACCTGCCCGCGTTCGTTGACCAAGTTATCGTCGTGGATAACAATTCCACTGACAACACCGCCGCCGTCGCGCGTTCCTTTGGTTGGACGGTGATTCCTGAAACGCGGCGCGGCTATGGGCGCGCGTATAAAACGGGTCTCGCCAACGCGACCGGCGACATTATCGTGACGATGGACGGCGACGGCACGTACCCGCGCAACTTTATTCCCATCCTGCTTGACGTGATGCTGGAAGAGGACATTGATTTTATTTCGTGCGACCGCACCGGTCACAAAGACCGCCCGAGCAGTTTTTTGCGCGTGCTGGGCAACGATATTCTCAATGTTTTCATCTGGCTTATTTTTTGGTTTCGCATCCACGATTCGCAATCGGGCATGTGGGTTTTCAAACGCGAACTTTTGGCGCGCATGAATCTCACCAGCGACACGATGGCGTTTTCCGAAGAAATCAAACTCGAAGCGTTCACGCTGCCGAACGTTCACGCGCGCGAATTGGTGATTTATTACAAAGAGCGTCACGGCGAAAGCAAACTTAATCTCTGGCGCGATGGCTTTGCCAATTTGATGTTTCTATTCAAAAAACGTCTTGGCTTGTTGGGCCGCGCGGAACCGTTGATTGCGCGCGGCGAGCAAGCGTCAAGCGCCAATTGAAAAGCAAAAACAATTTTCTTGTACAATGAATTTTGCCTCTCTTCCCCGTTTTCCTCTCGCCGCGCTGCCGACGCCGCTGGACGAGTTGCCGCGTTTGTCGCAAGAACTCGGCGCGCGGATTTTGATGAAACGCGACGACTTGACCGGTTTTGCGCTCGGCGGCAATAAAGCGCGCAAGCTAGAATTTCTTGTCGCGGATGCGCTCGAAAAAAATTGCGATGTTTTGGTGACGGGCGGCGGCGTGCAATCGAACCACATTCGTTCGACCGCCGCCGCCGCGCGCAAAGCGGGGCTGGACGCGGTGGGCGTATTTTTTGCTTCCTCCGGCGGCGAACGCAACGGCAATCTGTTGCTCGACGAAATTCTCGGCGCGCAATTGATTTATGCCAATGCCGACAAGAACGCGACCGAACGCGCCATCGAAAATGTCTGTGAGGATTTGCGCGTCCAGGGCCGCAAACCGTATCTCATTCCCGTCGGCGGCTCGACTCCGCGCGGCTGCGTCGCGTACATGCTCGCCGTCCAAGAACTCCAGACACAATTGCGCGCGCAAAACATTCAACCCGATGCGATTGTGCTGACGACCGGCTCGTGCGGCACGCACGCGGGCATTTTGGCGGGCGTAAAATTTTTTGGCTTGAATGTGCCGGTGCATGGCGTTACGGTGAGTCGGCCGGTGGACGAATGTCGCGCGCGGCTGGCGCGTTTGTTGACCGAGACCGCGCATTTTATCGCGCAGCCGCTGGACGTTGCCGCCGCCGAGCTCATTGTGCATGGCGAATATCTCGGCGCGGGATACACGAAAATTACGCCCGAAGCGCGCGCCGCGATTTATCGCGTCGCGCAACGCGAAGGCATTTTTCTCGACCCCGTGTACACCGCGAAAACAATGGCGGGTTTGTTCGATTTGCGGCAGCGCGGCGTGTTAAAAGAAAATTCGACGATTATTTTTTGGCATACCGGCGGCGCGCCGGGGCTGTTTGGTTTCCCAAACGATGTGTTGGGGCAATGAAAAAGGCGAGACGCATTTTGCGTCTCGCCTTTTTTTATTCGGTCGGTTGGGGGGGCGTCGTCAGCGCCGTGGGTTCGGGCGCGGCAATGGTTAGCCGCTTGGGCGTTTTGCCGCGTTGGCGCCGACCGACGATGGCTTTGCGCAGCGGCGTTACGCGCACGAGCAAGAGCAAACCCAAAAGCGTCGCGTAGAGCAGCGGCTCTATTTTTTCCACCGCTTTGGCTTGCCAGAAAAAATGCAGCATGACCAAAACGCCGGCGGGATAAATCAGCGCGTGTAAACGCGTCCATTGGCGGCGCAATCTTTTTTGCCAACCTTTGGTCGAAGTGATTGCGAGCGCGCTCAGCGCCAGCAGCGCGGTCAAGCCGACGAGAATATACGGCTTGGTCTGGATGCCGTCGTCCAGAATAAATTGCAAATCCAAACCGTAATCGAGAACGATGAAATTGGCAAAATGAAGCGCCGCATACGCGAACGCGTACAAACCGAGCGCGCGCCGCACGGCGAGCCCTTGCCGCCAGCCGGTCACAATGTACAACGGCGTCGCCGCCAAACACAACAGCAGCAAAACCATCGCCGTGCGTCCTGTGACATTGTTCAGCGTCGTCACGGGGTCCGCGCCCAAATTGTTATGCAACCAATTCCACGCGAGCCACATGCCCGGCAGCCACGCGCCGACATGCGTAAGGACGCGCAGCCAATTCTCGCGCAGCCAATTTTTTTTGCTTGTTCCAACGGGTTGTTTGTTTGTCATGCGAACGGAAACGTTGACCGCCTGCGACGCGCAGCATAACGCGTATCGCGTTCAGGCGAGGCAACGCGCGGTCGAACCAATAAAGCTGTGAATCTGTCGGCTCAATAATTCGCGCGCAAATCGAGTCCGTTATACAAACTTGCCACTTGGTCCTCATAGCCGTTGAACGGTAGCGTGCGGCGGCGTCCCGTTTGTCCGATGCGGCGCTCGGTTGCTTGCGACCAGCGCGGATGATTCACGGCGGGATTCACATTCGCGTAAAAACCGTATTCGTCCGGCGCCGCGTCCGTCCATGCCGATACCGGCATCTGGTCGGTCAATTCGATTTTTACAATCGCTTTGATGCTTTTGAAACCGTATTTCCACGGCACGACCAGACGCACGGGCGCGCCTTGTTGATTCGTCAAAGGTTTCCCGTACATCCCCGTCGCCAGAATCGTCAAATTATTCAGCGCCTCGTCCACGCGCAGCCCTTCGACATAGGGCCATGACAGAATCGGCAAATTTTGATTTGGCATTTGGTCTTTACGCAAGACGCTGGTAAATTTTACAAACTTGGCTTGCGGCTGCGGTTCGACCATTTTTAACAAAGCGCCGAGATGAAAGCCCGCCCACGGAATCACTTCCGACCACGCTTCGACGCAGCGCAACCGATAAATGTATTCGTCATGTTTGAACAGCGTGTACAATTCGGCGAGCGAAAACGTGCGCGGTTTGTTGACCAGACCGCTCACCTCGACGTTCCACGGCGTCGTTTGAAAATTTTGCGCGAGTTTGGCGGGGCCCTCTTTGTCCGTCGAAAATTCGTAATAGTTGTTGTACGTGGTGATTTGTTCAAACGTATTGAGCGCGTCGCCTAATTCATCCGTATTGACGCTGGCATACGGTTCGGCGTGCGCGAGCGCGGGCGGCAAACCATTCACCAGCGCGGCGGGCGCGTCGGACGCGCCAGATGGAATGGGCGTGAGCGTCGGACGCGCGGAAACCGCTTGGGGCGCGGTGGGCGCGGCATCGGGCGAACACGCCGCCAAAAGTAATGCGCCCGCCGCGATGGGGACTGCGCGCACCAGAAACTGGCGGCGATTCATTGTAAAAAGCATCGTCTCGTGCGATAACGGCTTGCGTTGATTCATCTTGTTCCTCCAACCAATTTTTCGCTTTGTGGCGGTTTGTCCGTTTATCCGGTCGCGCGGCTTGGCAAAGTTGGGCGGTTAAATTCTACATGACGCAGATTAAACCCGAGTTAATACGCATTGCGGCGCGGCAGGTGCGCGTGTGGCGCGGCGGCGACGGCCCGCAGCTCTTGCTGCTCCACGGCGGCATGGGCGACGCGCCCTGGTATTGGCGGACGGTGTGGGAAACGCTGGCGGAATCGTTTCACGTCGTCGCGCCCGATTTGCCGCGCTTTGGCGGCACGGTGGAATTGCCCAACGCGTCGTGGATGGAATTTTTGGCATGGCTCGCGCGCGTCCAAGAATTGCTCAATCTATCCAAGGTCGTCGTCGCGGGCAATGCATTTGGCGCATCCTTTGCGCGGTTGTACGCGGCGGCGAATCCGACGCGCGTATCGCGTTTGGTTTTGGTGGATGGCGGCCGTTTGGTCGCATTGCCGAAATTGGCGCGCCGCGCCGCGCGCGCGTCGTGGAGCGCGCCATTTTTCGAGTTGGCGCGCCGCCAGTTATTTTCGGAAAAAGGAATTCGCCGCGTCTTTGCCAATCCCGCGCTGGCGACGCCGGACGTTGTGCGCGCGAGCCAAGCCGTTTCCTACGGATTCCGCGCGTTGTCGCGCCAAGTAATCTTTAGTGAACTACCGACGCAAAAAATTCCCTCGCAGCCGACGCAATTGATTTGGGGCGAACGCGACAAACTAGCGCCGCTTTCGCGCGCGCGGGAAATCGCGGCGGATATTCCCGACGCGCAATTGGCGGTCATTGCGCGCGTCGGACACATGCCGCAATGCGAAGACCCCGTTTCGTTTGTGCGCATCCTGCGCGCGTTTTGCGGGCAATAAAAAAATCGGCGGGCAAGCCGCCGATTCTGCAAACGCAAGCATTGCGCGGCGCGGCGTTCAAACAGCCAAGCCGAGCGCGGTATGTTCGCGCTGCACAAACTCGTGCGCGTCGGTTTGATATTGACCCAGCAAATCGTCAAATTCTTGGACCGATTCGGCGGTGAGCAATGGCACGCGCAAATGCGCCGCGCCGTACAAGCCCGCGATATAACGCGCCGCGTGTTTGCGAAAGAGAATCAAGCCGCCGCGCTGGCCGTAAAATTCTAGATTCAGCGCGAGATGTCGCCGCAGCAGCGCGACGCGTTCTGCCAGCGCCACTTGGTCGCGGTCGCGCCCCGAAAAAATCCATGGATTGCCAATCGCGCCGCGTCCAATCATCACGGCGTCGCAGCCCGTATATTCTTTCATGCGCGCAATATCGGCGACGGTTTTTACATCGCCGTTGCCGATGACGGGAATTTTCACGGTCTGTTTGATTTCGGCGATGGCGTCCCAATTTGCGTGGCCATGATACGCTTGCGCTTTGGTGCGCGCGTGGACGGCAATCAAACTCGCGCCGTTGTCCTCTAGAATTTTTGCGACCGTCAGATAATTGTACGAAGCGTCGTCCCAGCCCAAACGAATTTTGCCCGTCGCCGGTACGCGCAAGACGCGCGTCACGCGCGCAAAGTATTGGGCGATGCGTTCGGGAAAACGCAACATCCCGGAACCCGCGCCGCGCTCGGCGATGTCTTTGACATAGCAGCCCATGTTGAGGTCTATAATGTCCGGGTTCAATTGTTCCACGCGCTGCGCCGCTTCCACCAAACGCTCGACATCGTGCCCGTAAATTTGAATCGTCATCGGCTTTTCCGCCGCGTCGAATTTCAATTTTTGCGCGATGCTGTCGCTCCAGCGTTTTTGCAAAATGCCGTCCGCGTTGGTGAATTCGGTGTACGACATGGCCGAGCCGAGTTCATAACAAATCAGACGGTACGGCAAATCGGAATAGCCGTCCATCGGCGCGAGCAGCGCGTCGCCGTACACCGGCGCCTCGCGTACGTAAAAGGTTGGGCGTGTGGGGCGTAGCGTGCGCGGCTTGAGAGTTTCAACGCCCGGCGGATTCATCAACATAACGAACAAATTATACGCGCCGTGTCCGAAAAAGAGAAACCCGTCTCGACGTCGTACCGGCGTGAGACGGGTAATTTTTATTTTGGATTGCGCGTGACGTTTATCCTTCCGGCGTCGCGGTTGGCGTAACCGGCGTTTCGTTCGGCGTTGGCGTGACGTCTGCAAAAGGCGTTTCGTTTTCTACCGGTACCGTCGGCTCTACTGTTTCTGGCGCTTGGAGCGTTGGCGGCGCGCTTTCGGGCGTTTCGTTGACCGGCGGCGTAATGACGGGCAGACTGTCTAACGCGTCTGTCGTTCCGATGAGCCGCGCGGCGACCCATCCTTCTATCAACGTATCGGCGCGCAGATACTGGATGGCGAACCAGCCGGGAGGCGCGCTCGTGCCTACAAGCGTTACGCGGTCGTTGCGCTGGAGAATCCCAAGCGTTGGATAATGCGCGCCAGGTCCCGCGCGCACTCGCAAGCGTTCGGCAAGGACAACGCCTTCAATGGTTGGCGTTCCAAATGAACGTTGCTGCGCCGTCGTATCGGTGGCTTCGGGCGTGGCGAATTCCGGCGCGCTCCCTGCCGCGCTGCTCGCGCTCGCCGACGCGTTCGTCGGTTGCATTTCCGCCACTTTGGGCGCAATGACGGTTGGAGACGGATTGGCGTTTTGCGCTGGCGGTGGCGCTTGGGTCGGGCGCGTTACTTGGGTCGGTTGCGGTGAAGGTTGCGTTTTTGCCGCGGGCGGCGCGGCTTGCGTTGGCGCAACGATGGCTGCGGCTGTAGCAGGCGGCTCGACCGTAATCATAATCGGCGTAGCGGCGAGATCGGTGTCCGCTGCCGCGCTCGACGCAGATTCTGCGGCGGCGGGTTCTACTGGCGCGGTGGCTGTTGGCGCTAGCGCTATCATTACCGAAGGCGCAGCGGCTGGCGCCGCGCCGGAGGTCATTGCAATATTTCCGCTAGAAGGTTGACGTATTAACGTTCCGACCAACAAAATGACAAATGCCGCTGTCGCCGCCACCGCAATGCCGCGCAAACTCCACACCATCCAACTTGGCGCGCTGCGCGCCGGCGCGCGTTGCGTCACCGGCAAAGTGAATTGGCGCGGCAGGGTCGGCGCGGGCGTCTGTTTGAGCAAATTGACGGTCCAACGCAGCGATTCCAAAGAGGCGCGCTCGCGTTCGCTGATTTGCAAATGCGCTTCAACTTTGGCGCGGTCCTGCGGCGAAAGCGTCCCATCCAAATAATCGGACAGGCGTTCTTCCACCCACGCGTCCATATCATGAATTTGATTCTTGAACATTTTCCATCCCAAGAGTTTGCTGCTCTTGTTTCCTGTTCTTTAGACGATACGCATCGGGTAAAAGTTCCCTTTGCTGTAAAAGGAATTCGCGCATCTGGGCGCGCGCGCGCGACAAGCGGGATTTTACGGTGCCGACATTGGTGTTGGTCGCCAGCGCGATTTCTTCGTACGCAAAACCGTCCACATCGGATAGAACCAGCGTAATGCGTTGGTCGTATGGCAGGGCTTGCAAACCTTGATGAATCCACTCGCCCAATTCTTGGCGTTCGGCGTATGCGTGCGGCGATTCTTCGTGCGCTTCGCCGAGGCCGGGCGCGGGATTATCCGGATCCACCAAGAGCGCGTCGAGCGAAGCGGTGGGCTTGCGTTGTTTCGCGCGCAATTGGTCGTAACAGGCGTTCGTTACGATACGCAGTAACCACGCTTTGAACGAGCCGCCGCGAAACGATTTGATATTTTTATACGCGCTGATAAAAGCGTCTTGCGTGGCGTCGGACGCGGCGTCGCCGTCGCCCAATACACGGTACGCCGTGTGATACACGAGCGATTGATAGGCGCGCACCAATTGATTAAACGCAGACACATCGCCGCGCTGCGCCTCGGCAATCATTTGCGGTTCATTCATACCGTACGGGTTGGAGATTTCGAGTCAAGACGTACCCTCAAAGATTGGACGCGGCACGCGCAGGCAATGGTTTTGGGGACGCGGGTTAGAGTTGACATTTGTTTTTTTCGCGTCTATAGTAGACGCATTGGCGCCGAAGTGGCGGAACTGGCAGACGCGCACGACTCAAAATCGTGTGAGGTGCACCCTCTTGGGGGTTCGACTCCCCCCTTCGGCATTGCAAGATTATAGTAGCATCCGCGCATTGTACAAAACAGCGCAAGTTTTAAAACCATCATCTGACGGATGATGATGGCATGGCGCGTTTTCCCACAACGCAACATGCAGACGCCACGCGTTATTCTGCCCATTCCCGGGGGGCGAATCGAAAGGATAACGCAGATACGTCGGGACGCGTTCGCTTTCCCACACGAGCGCATTCGGACGGCAAGGTAGTTGGATTCCAATTTCCGACCTTTTGTTGTCACATGGCTGCTGGCGTTGTTTGCGGGCGTCGGCGTGGGATTATTTCTCGCCTGGTATATTTTTCCCGTAAGTTACACCAATGCCCAGCCATACGATTTGACCGTTCCGACCAAGGACGATTATATCAAAATGGTCGCCGCCTCGTACGCCCAAGACAATGATTTCGCGCTGGCTGCGCGACGGCTCTATTATTTACAAATGCCGGATGCCGCCGCGCGTGTGGCCGCGCTGGCGCAAATGGAAACGAATCCGCTCACGCAGCAAGCGTTGGTCAAATTGCGTTTGGCTTTGAACGCGCCAGCCGTCTCTATACAGCGCGCCACCTTTACGCCGCGCCCGACGCGCAATCTGACGCCGCAGCCGCGCGTGACCATCATTGTTCTGGAACCGACCGCCGTTGCGCCCACGCCGGTTCCGCCCACAGCGCAGCCCACGCCGCTTCCGCCCACCTCCGAACCGAATCCGAACGCGCCGCGTTTTGTGTTGCTCGAAAAACGCGCGCTGAATTGTCCAAGCGTTGGCGGCGGCGCGTTTATACAAGTCGAAACCCGCGATACGAACGGGCGGGGCTTGCCGGGCGTGCTGGTCGAGGTCAATTCCGCGCGCGGCAATGAGCAGTTTTATACCGGTCTCAAGCCCGAACGCGGCAATGGCTTTGGCGATGTGGCTGTTTTACCGGGAAATTACATGGTTCATCTGGTCGAAAACGCTTCCAGCGACATTATTGGCGATTTGCGGATTGACGCTAATATTGTAGAATGTGGGAGCGACTTGACGGCGATACAGGGCTGGCAGCTGGTTTTTCAACAGGCGCCGTAACCTGTAGGTCCCGATGTAGGGCAATCGCTCATTCAGGGTCGAGGAGGTCTCCACTCAACGGCGAGAGGCGAATTTTAGACGTCTAGAATTCGTCGCGGAGAATCCTTAAGGAATTTACAAGCACGTGATACCACAACCGCTAGACCAAGTTCCGTTGTTTGCGCGCCTGTCCGAGGACGAACGCGAACTGATTAGCAGCCGACTTCGTCACCAAGAATACAACACCAATACGGTAATTTTTTCGGCGGGTCGTCCTGCCGAACTCATGGCGGTCGTTGTTCAAGGTTGGGTAAAACTTGAAAGCGACACGCCGCAGGGCCCGATTGCGCTCGCCAATCTCGGCGCCGGCAGTTTGCTCGGCGAAGTGGATTTGCTGCTCAATCGCGCGTATTCGACGGCGGCGCGCGCGGCGACGACTTGTAGTTTGCTCGTCTTGTCGCGCAACGATTTGCACGACCTCCTCTTGCAGTATCCTTCCATCGGTTTGAAATTTAGCGCCACGCTCGGCACACGCGTCGCGCATCTGGACGAATATCTCGTCACGCAACGCCTCTCCACCAATCCCATGCTCAGCGCGCTTTCGGATGCCGAAGCGCACGCGCTGGCGAACCGTTTGCAATTTCGCGCGTACGAGCGCGGGGATACAATTTTTGCGCATGGCGACGCGGCGGACGCGGCGTTTCTGATTGAATCCGGTACGGTGCGTATCATTACCGCGTCGCGCGAAGGCGAGCATTATCAAGAATTACAAGACGGCGAAATCATCGGGCAGACGGCTTTGATTACAGGCAAGCCGCAACCCGCGACGGCGTTTGCCGTGACCGAAGTGAACGCGTGGGTTTTGACGCGCAACGATTATCTCCATCTGATTGCGGAACAACCGACGTTGAAACTCGCGTTTGCGCGCGCGTTGGCGGAACCGTTGAGCGTGGACGAACAGGCGCAAGCCGTCGCGCGTTTGCAGGCGTTGCCATTGTTCGCCGATGCGGACCACAGCGCGCTGCAAGCGATTGCGGAACGGCTCGTCATGCGGCATTATCCCGCCGGCGAATTGATTTACGCCGAAGGCACGCCCGGCGACGCCATGTATCTATGTGAATCGGGACGCGTCAAACTCGTGTCCGATGCCGCGACCGAAGCGGAATTGCGTGACCGTATTTTGCCCGGACAATCGTTTGGCGAAATGGCGCTGCTCACGGGCCGCACGCGCGCCGAAGCCGCCAAAGCCATTGACGACAGCACGCTGTGGGTTTTGTACAAGACGGAATACGATGAACTCATCGTGCAGCATCCGGCATTATCACTCGCATTGTCGCGCGCCCTGAGCTCCAAGCTTGGCAATGCAGAAGGCGATGTTGTGGAACGACATTTACGACAATTGAATTTGTTTGCAGGCCTTTCCCAAGCCGAACTGCGTGAAGTGGCGCAATATGTTCAAGCGCTGCGCTTTCGCTCGGGCGAAACCATTTGCTTTGCCGGACAGCCCGCGCAGTTTGTATACATCATCGAAGGCGGCGAAGCCCGCGAAATTACGCAAGGTTCAAACGGCCAAACAATCGTCCTCGATTTGTTGGGCCCGCAAGAATCGTTCGGCGAACAAGCCGTCGTTCAAAGCGGCGTTTATCCGCTCACCGTCCAAGCCGTCGGCGATATTGAATTGTGGGCAATCACCAAAGGCGATTTTGACCGCATGTTGTCGCGGTATCCCGCGCTGGCGTTGAGCGTCACGCGGCGCATGGCGCAAGAACTGGAACGCGCCCGCACGCGCGCGCCGCGTGTCACGAGCGCGCCGCCGCTGCGCGCGCCGGTCGCGCAACCTTATGCGCCGCCCGCGCCCGCCTATGCCGCCGCGCCGCGCAAAAGCGGCAATGGCAATGGCGGCAACGGCGCGCATACCCGCGCCCCGCAGCCGTCATACGCTGCCGTCGGCGTTGCCGCCGCGCAACCGCAACCAGCGCGCGCCCAAGCCGTACCGCTGCCCGGCAATCATGTCGGCGTGCGGCCCGCGCCCGCGAAACCCTGGGCGCGTTCCGGCAATGTGGTGCGTCCGATGCCCGCATCCACCGCGCGCCCGGTGCAGCGCGTCGTCGGCGCGGCGCACATGGGAATGGCGGTGAAAAATGGTCGCCCCGGCCTCGTCACGTGGTTCACGCGTCTCAGCGTCGGCAACAAGATTGCAACCATTCTCATCAGTCTCTTTGCGTTGTGGATTGTAGTGATGCTGCCGTTGTGGATGATTTATGCCGTCTTGACTTCGGATTTTGGCGGCAACAATAACAATAACAACGGCGACGAATTGCCCATCTCTATGGCTCCCATTCGTCCGATTCTTACCGGCAAGTTGGCGCTTAAAATAAAAACCGCTACGCCAACGCCGCTGCCGCCCACCCCGATTCCGCCTACGCCCGAACCGACGAAAAAGCCGGTAGTGCGCGCGGCGCCCAAAGCGCAGCCAACGCCCGAACTTGCGCCCGCCCAAGACCCGGCTGTCCTTGCTATCGCTGCCGCGCCGCAAGCGCCGCCCTTGGCGCCGCGCAAATGGGATTCGCGTTTGGGTCCCGGCGGCTTGCCGCTTTTGCAAAATATCGGCGTGACCGAAGCCGCTGTTTCGCCTGGTCAGAAATACTGGCGCTTGGTGGATATGGTATTCCAAGATGCAGGCCAAGAATCGGGCAACGACCATACCATCTATATCAAATTGATTGACGAAAATGGCGCGCGGGTGAGCGACAAGGTCGTCGAAATTTCATGGGATGAGAGCGGCGCGATTGAAATTCAACGTCTCTCGCTGGCGGACCAAAAACCCAAAGGCGATTACTGCGACTGTAATTACAATTGGCCCATGTACGGCGCCGGGTATCGTGCGCGCGTAGATGATTCCATTCCCAGCGACAAGGCGTATGGGATGATTATGCCCATGCACCGCCATGTCAATTATCGTTTGACCTTTCAACGTGTAACCATGCCCTAAAATCAAACGCCGTGATTTCATTCACGGCGTTTGTCTATTTTTTTCCTTTGGTAACGAATCGGACCGGTCTGGCATCGGTCTGATTTTTACAACTGCAAAACGACACGGACGGGTCTCGGGCAGTACATCCGGACGGCATGTTAGGCGGACTGTGTTTTCCACCGTATCGCCAACAGGACTCATCTCACCACCCAGCCGTAGGACCGCGACGTCCCGCGTTGACGCTCAATGTCGAGTTGGCAATTCACACGTCCCGACAACGCTTTTGCAGTTTCAAGGCGGAGCCGCCGCGCTTTCGAGCGCCGCGACGCTCCGCCTTTTCATGCGTTTGGCGGAACTCGATTTTTCCATCGCCGCGTTTCTCGCTATAATGTTTTGCACTGACCATGTTTGAACTCGTTTTTCTCGGCACTTCGGCGTCCGCGCCCAGCGCAGACCGCAATCTCACTTCGACGCTGTTGATTCACGAAGGCACGCGGTTCATGCTCGATTGCGCCGAAGGCACGCAGCGCCAGATTCTTCGCAGCGGCGTCGGTTTCAAAGACCTGCGCCGCATCTTTTTGACGCACGGGCATCTCGACCATATTCTCGGCATCGGCGGGCTGGCGTCCACGCTCGGACAATGGGACGTCCAAAGCATCTCGAAATTGGAAATTTACGGCGGACGCTGGGCGCTCGACCGCGTGCGCGACTTGATGAAAGTGGTCATGCGCGGCAAAGAGGTGGAAATCGAAATCGCCTTTATCGAAATCAAGCCCGGCGTGCTCGTGCGCGAGAAAAACTTGACCGTCACCGCGTTCAGCGTGCTGCATCGCGGCACGGGCAATTTTGGCTTTGTGTTCGAGGAACAAGCCAAGCGCCCGTTCTTGGTCGAACGCGCGCAAGCGTTGGGCGTGCCGATTGGTCCCGAACGCAAACGGCTCGTCGCGGGCGAAAGCATCACCCTCGCCGACGGGCGCGTGATTCAACCCGACGAGGTTTTGGGTGAACTCGTGCCAGGCACAAAGTTTGTGCATGTCGGCGACCTTGCGCGTATCAACGAAGTGATCGAACCCGCGCGCGATGCGGACGGTCTGGTGATGGAAGCGACGTATCTTGCCGCCGACCGCGAGATTGCGCGCAAGCACGGGCATATCACCGCCGCCGAAGCCGCGCAGTGCGCCCGCGAGGCGAACGTCAAACAACTTTTTCTCACGCACATTTCGCGGCGTTACAACGGCAGCATCGTCGCCGCCGAAGCGAACGCGATTTTTCCCAACACGATAGTGTGCAATGATCTGGACAAGTATGTGGTGAAACGGGAAAAGTGAAAAGCAGCCGCGACGGGAAAATAACTTGGCACGTGGGCCGACGCGCAGATTGGTTGGACAGCCAGCATCTCGGTGACGCCGCGATAAATTACAGAAAAATACGATTCGCGCGCATTTCTCCAACCGCATCCTTTATCTCTATCCTCCAATATCTTTTCTTTCCCGTCTCTTGACCACGCCCAACAGCGCCACTCCCCCCAACAGCGCCACTCCGCCGCACAACCCACTCGGCGGCAATTCTGTCTGTGGCGCGGATATAGGCGTCGCGGGTTCGGGGCTAGAAATTTCAGCGACGCGGGGTGGTTCATTTGTTGCGGTAATAACGGGCGCGATTGCGGCAGGCGTTGCCGTAGCAGAGTTGACGGGCGATGACAATTCAAACGTCGGCTGTGGCGCGGCGGTGGGTACGCGCGCGGTAGAAATATCGCGCGGCCGCGCGCCGATTTTTTTGCGCCACGCGTTTTCCAATTCGTCCTGATTCATGTCATACACCTGAATCAAGCCATCGTCCGGCAGCGCGCCCCGTTCGTAAATATCCAACAGCGCGGCAAATTTTTCGCTGCCGTATTCCTCCAGCATGAATTTCACCACGCTATAACTTTCGCCGTACGCCAACTGCGCCTGTTCGGAATCTTCGGGAAAACGCTGCTCTAATTTTTTGAGCGGAATCAAGGTGTTGCGCCGCGCGGCAAGCCCAAAGACGCGCTCGAATTGTTCGTCCGGCGCGTGGTCGTTCGTTTCGTTGTACACCGCCAGCCCTTCGTCCAACCAATGCGGCACGGACAATTCGCCAAGCGTGCCGCGAATTTTAGAGTGCAGCGCCGCGTGACTCAATTCGTGACTCGTCGCGCGCATTCCCCATTCCAAATTTTCCGGCGCGAAATTGATCATGATGACGCCGTAATCGGGAAACATGCGTCCGCCTGTCCATTCAGCCGAGAACGGCGGGAGCGCGGTAAAGAAATCTTGTTTCGTCGCGTAAATAAAAACTTGGAGCGGCGGAATGTCTTGGAGGTCCAATTGATTTGCCAAAAAGGCGCGCGCGGCGACGGCGCGTGCAAAAATCGCCGCGCCGAACGCGTCAGCGCCTTGATACCAATGCACCTGTAACGTCGGATCGGCAAGCGTTTGCCAAGCGTGCGTATCGTCGCTCACCACATACGGCGCGCGCGGCGTGTCCAAGACATTGCCCGCCGCGTCCTCGATGCGCCAGGTATAATCGCCTGCGGTCCCCGGCGGCAAATAACCGCCGGACGCGAACGATTGAAAATTCCAATCAAAATCGGCGCGCACGTTGCGCGCGGATGTGACCGGCACGGCATAACGAGAACCTAACGCGACGCCGCGCTGCCGCACGGTCAACGTCAAAGTCCGAATCGGCGCGACGCTTGTCGCGTCAAGACTGAAACGCATCGCGCGCGGAAAGTGCATCTCGACGCGCTGCGCGTTGACGACAATCGGCGCTTGCGCGGACGCGCGCGGCGCCAAGGCGTGCGGCGCAAGCGCCCAGCCGACGCTCCACAGAACGCCGAGCAATAAAAATCGAAAGCGCATAGAGAAAAATAAAACATGATTCAACCCGGCGCGCCTCGTCGAATCATGTTTTGATTTTGCGAATGAACCCCACCGTCGTCTCAAAAGCGTTTGCGTTTGCGCCAGCTGTATGCGCCCACCATTGCCAGCGCCAAGCCGCCGAAACCGAGACCGCACAAACTGCCTCCGCCGGAATTTGACGATGGCGCGCCGCTTGCCGCCGGCGCGACGGTCGGCGCGGCGGGCGCGGCCGTGTTGTTTGCGGAAACGGCTTGTGGCGTCGGCGACGGTTGATTGGCGGCGGGCGTTTCAGCCGCAGAGAGCGCGAACGTCGGCTGCGCGGCGGGCGTCGGCGTAACTTGGGTCGCGTACTCTTTGAGCGGCGCGCCGATTTTTTTGCGCCACAAATTTTCCAGCCCGTCTTGATTTACGCCCAACACTTTGGAAAAAGCGTCGTCCGCCGAACTGTGTTTGAGCTCTTGGAAAATTTGCGACAATTTGTCGCGTCCAAATTCATTCACAATAAACTCGACGACGCTGTATCCTTGCCCATACATCAACAATCCTTCGCGATAATCGCTCGGGCGCGTGTTGGCGTAATTGCGCAAACGGAGCAAGCGGTCATTTTTGATGGCGTCGTCCAACAGCGTTTGATAGCGCTCTTCCATTTGCGGCGGGTCATATTCGTAATAACTCGCCAGCCCTTCATTCATCCACAACGGCATCGTCACCTGGCCCAAACCCGTGCCGAGTTCTTGGTCAATCACCATATGCACCAATTCGTGCGGCGCGGCGACGATGGCAAATTGCAAATCTTCGGGCGCGGATTTGACCAGCATCACGCTGAATTCATCCACCGGCGTCGCGCCCACAAATTCCGTATTGTCGTGGCCGGGCGAAAGGATGGATTGAAACGCCCCATCGTCCGCGTACACAAAGACCTGAATTTTGTCGGGATAATGCGCGCCGATGGCTTGCTCGATGCGGTCAATGGTTTGATTGAGGCGGTTAAAAATGGTTTTTCCGAACGCGTCATCGCCTTTGTACCAGTACACGGCAAAGCGGTCGTTTTCGAGTTGTCGCCAGTCAAAGCGTTCGTCCGTCACGCGAAACGGCGCGGGCGGCGTGTCCAACACATTGCCCGCCGCGTCTTCAATGTGCCAGCTGTACGTGCCTTGCGCGCCGGGCGGCAAATAACCGCCGGGCGCGCTCACGAGGTCGCGGTCCAGATTCCACACCGCCGTCGTCTCGACCTTTTCGCTTGGCGTGAATTTTGGAAAGATGCGCGAACCCGCCGCGTTTGTGCCGGGAAAACGCACCGCCAGATACATTTTGGTAATGTCGGCGGCGCTCGAAACGGTTACTGGAAAGGTAATGCGTTTGGCGATTTCGACCTTGTACGGCGCGGGCGTGACCTGAATCGGACTTTGCGCGCGCGCGGGCGCAGTCAACCAAAACGTCCATACGACAATGGACAATGCAATAATGAAAATTTTCTTCATGCTCGATATGCCAAACGCCGAGCGGAGTGGGTTTGGCGGATGACGCTTTCCATTGCGTTGAAAGCGTCAGCTCAGACGCTGGCGGGTAATTGCTCGACGCCAAGCTCTTGGTATTTGGTCCCTTCTTCAATCAACATGATTGGAATATCATTTTTGATGGGATACTTGCGTCCGCAATCCCGGCAGACCAAAAAAGGCGTTGCGCTATCGGCGCGCACCAAATCCAACATGCCCGCGTCGGGGCCATTTCGCACGTCGGCGGGGCATCGCAAAATTTCTAGCAAATCGGAACTCACTGCCATTTGAGCGCTCCTGTCTTTGTGTTTCTCTGCGCGCGTCGGTTGCGCGCGTTTCAAAATTTGATTTTTTGCTGCGCGTTGACTCAATGCGTTTGCCAATGCGGCTGCGCGGCGGACGCGGTTTTATCGGCGCGTTCCTGAAAGCGCATGATGAGAGCCGTGCGCAAACGGCGTTGTTTTTCCTGATACGCGGCGGAATGAAGCGGCGGCGTCGTCATGATGAATGCGTCTTCGTTGTTGTCGGAATAATACGCCTTGCGCATACCGACCTTTTCAAAATCGTATTTTACATACAACTGCTGCGCGCGCAGATTGGACACGCGCACTTCGAGCGTCGCCACGTGCGCGCTGCGGCGCGCGGCGTCTTGGAGCGCAAACGCCAACAACAATTCGCCCAGCGAACGCCCGCGATAATTTTCGCGCACCGCAATCGTGCTGATGTGCGCTTCGCCCGCCATCAACCAATAGCCGACGTACCCGACGAGCAGCGATACGGGCGCGGGACGCTGGCGCGTCCACAAACGTTGGAGCCGCTGCCGCCAGCTGCCGCGCGCCGCGCGTTCCAACGTATCGGGGTCGAGACGCGCCACAAAATAGTGCGCCATTTCATTGTAACGCAGCTCGTATTCGTAGGCGCGCGTAGACCACGGCGACGGAAACGCGGCTTGGTCAATCTCCATCACCTGCGCCAAATCGCTTACAACCATCGGTTCGATTTGCACCGAGATTTGTTTCAAATCATCGCTGACGTTCATGCCAAAGCCGCCGTTGGAACGTAATAGGGCGCGAGCGTTTCAACATTCGCGCGTTCGCCTGCCTGCCAACGTCGCCACGCCAATTCCGCCAAAAAACCCGCGCGGCGCAATTGCAGCGCGCGCGGCGCAAGCGTCATGCGTTCGCCCGCGTACGCGCGCACTTGTTCCGGCAGCGTGTCGTCCATTTCGCCGAGCAATACAAATGGTTCGCGCACGCGTTCCGCGATCTGCGGCGCGAGCATTTCGGCTGTCCCGAACCAGTAATCGCTTGTGCGAACGGGCGTTTGCGCTTTGATTTCATACAGCGCCGCCGCGTAACGTCCGCGGCCCGTTGACATTGCCGCGCACAACGGCAGCGCCAACAGCGCGCCCGCGCTCGCGGTAATATCCAGCGTCGGCACGCCGAGCAGCGCGACGTTCAAACTGTACGCCAAACCTTTTGCCGCGCTCAAGCCGATACGCAAGCCGGTAAAAGAACCGGGGCCCGTCGCCGCCGCAATCGCTTGCAATTGTTGCGGTTCTACCGCGACCAATTCGAGCAGGCGCGCGATTTCGGGCATCAGACTGCGCGTGTGATGTTCGCGCGTGCGCCATGTGGTTTCGCCCACGATGCCTTGCGCCGCGTACAACGCGATACTAGGCGAATTGGTACAAGTGTCAAGCGCCAACAGCATTTTGCAAAGCGTCCAATAACGCGCGGCTGCGCGCGCCGTGCGCGGTAAAGGTGAGCGCGCGTTCGTTCTCGCCGCGATACTCGAAAGCAATCCACAAGACATCGCGCGGCAAGGCGGCGCGCACGCGTTCCGCCCATTCCAAAACGGTCACGCCGTCGCCATTCAAATAATCGTCCAAACCAAAATCGTCGGCTTGGACGGTCTCGGCGAGGCGATACGCGTCAATGTGATACAACGGCAATCTGCCGTCCCTATATTCGTTCGCCAAAATAAAGGTCGGCGAGGCGACGTCGTCGCGAATGTCCAAACCTTGCGCCAAGCCCTGCGTGAAATTGGTTTTGCCCGCGCCCAAATCGCCTTGCAGCGCAATCACGTCGCCGCGCGCCAGGCGCGCGCCGAGCTGTTTGCCCAACGCGCGCGTCATGGCGGCGTTCGTGCAGAGAATTTCTATGGACGCGTGGGCGGTTGTAGCTTGCGTTTGCGCGCGCATTTTTTTATTATACCGTATATCCGCGCAAAGCGTAGAAATGAATCGTTGCGCGCAAATTTCTTGTGCTACAATGAACGCCATGCGGATTTTATTGCTCTCGGATATTCACGCCAATCTGGGCGCGCTCGAAGCGGCGCTGCGCGCCGCGCCGCCGCACGATAGCGTCTGGTGTTTGGGCGATGTAGTCGGGTATGGCCCCCAACCGAATGAATGTGTGGAACGCTTGCGGCAATTGGACGCGTTGACTTTGACGGGAAATCACGACCAAGGCGCGTTGGGCAATGTGACGCTGGAATTGTTTCGCGACGCCGCGCGACGGGCGTTGGAATGGACGCGCACCGCGTTGACCGCCGACAATGCCGCGTGGCTCGCCGCGCGGCCCTCGATGCAGTATTTGCGCGCGCAAGATTTGACGCTGGTTCATGCCAGTTTGCGCGACCCGCTGTGGGAATATATTGATAAACCCCGCGTGGCGTATGAAAATATGGCGCGCTTGAAAACGGCGTACGGTTTTTTTGGTCACACGCATCATCCGGCGGCGTATCATTTGCAAGCGGACGGGATGTTGCTCAAGTTGTCGCTGGCGCCCAACGAACCCGTCGCGGTCACGTCCAAATTTTTATTCAATCCGGGCAGTATCGGTCAGCCGCGCGATGGCGACCCGCGCGCGGCGTTCGCGTTGTACGATAGCGGCGCGGGGACGTTGACGCTGCATCGCGTCGAGTACGACATTGCCGTCACGCAGCGCGCGATGCGCCAATTGCATCTCCCTGTGCGTCTGGTGGAGCGTTTGTCTCAAGGCGCGTAACGCCGCGCTGGTTTGGGGAACGATTTATATAGCTCTTGCGTCTTATGCAAAGATTAACGATGTTTCGCGAATCACAACAAGGAGGAGGAGAAATGAAACATCTTTTGCTATGTGCGTTGATCGTCCTGGCGTTCGTTAGCGCGAGCGGTTGCGCCGCCGCAACGCCAGCCCGTCCCACTACGATGGAGATGCCCAACCAAGCCCCCTTGCCCACGGGCGCCGCCGCCATGCCGGATGCAAACATGGGCGAAATGAGCAAGACACGGGCGCAGACGCAAGCCGAGACGCGCATGATTGTGTACACCGGCGACTTGGATTTGCAGGTGAACAATACGGCGGAAACGCTTGACAAGATCGAGGTCATTCTCAAAAACGTCAATGGTTACATTGCGACCAAGTCCGTCGTCGCGTTTGGCAAAGATAAATTGCGCGGGACAATCAGCGTGCGGATTCCGGCGGCGGCATTGGATACGACGCTGAGCCAAATTAAAGGGCTCGCGGTCAAAGTGTTAAAAGAGACCGCCGCCTCGAGCGATGTCACCGCCGAATATGTGGACTTGGACGCGCGGCGCAAGAATTTGGAGGCGTACGAAAGCGAGTTGCAAAAACTGCTCGAAACGGTGCGCGAACGGACGGGCAAAGCCGAAGACATTCTTGCGGTGTACAATCAATTGACCGAAGTGCGCGGACAAATCGAACAGTTAAAAGGGCGCCAAAAGTATTTGGAAAATACGAGCGCGCTGGCGACGTACAGCATCGAACTGGTGCCGGTCGAAGAAGCGGTGGTCGAGGGCGAACCCGGCTGGAATCCCGGCAAAATTTTCACGGAATCGTTGGACGGGTTGGTGCGTACGCTGCAAACGCTTGCGGAACTCGCGATTCGTTTTATCGTCCAAGTGTTGCCCATCTTGCTCCTCTGTTTGCTGCCGGTAGTAATCGTGATTTTGATTTTGCGCCGGTTAATCAAACGCGACCAAGGAAAAAAAGCGGCGGCTTGAGTTGAATGAAAATGGACAGAGTGAAACTCTGTCCATTTTTTTTGACCGCGCAATCGAACCGTAAATGGTTTGACAATCCGATAGAGCGCGTTATACTATTTTGCAGTTTGGTCTGCGGCAAGGTTGTTCTAGCTTTGGGGACACGCGCGCAGGCCGTAATTTTTTGGCATGGCAGGAAGCGGTCAACTCTGATGTCAAACTCGACGCTCGTTTCAGTGGAATGGTTGCAAGCGCATTTGGACGATGCGGCGGTGCGTGTCTTGGATGTGCGCGTGGCGGACCCGCGTTTGCCGATGGGCTATCGCGCGGCGCACATTCCCGGCGCGCTGCCGTTTGATTTGAATCGCGACATGTACGAAATGACGCCCGGCGGCCCGCGCCTCCAAACGCCGGACGCCATCGCTGCGTTTTTGAGCGCGTGCGGCATCGCCAATGCTTCCACCATCGCGCTGTATGATGAAAATATCGGCCCCCTTGTCGGCAGCGCGTATTGGCTCTTGAAATATCTGGGTCACGCCGACGTGCGCGTCTTGAATGGCGGCTGGCACGCGTGGACGCGCGCCCAAGCGCCGACGACCCAAGCCATTCCGCAGCGCGCTCCCACGGCGTACCGCGTCGAGCTGGACGAAACACAGCATAGCGTCGCCGCATGGATTCAAGAACATTGCGCGCGCGCGGATCTCGTGCTGCTCGATACGCGCATGGACAATGAATATCGTATGGGGCATTTGCCGGGCGCGGTGAATTTGGCTTTTGACGCGGCGCTGAATTTTGAAACGCAAACCTTAAAGGACGAAACGCTTTTGCGCGCGCAATTTGAAAAGGTTGGCGCAACCGCCGATAAAGAGATTGTGGTCTATTGTCGTTCGGGCGCGCGCTCGGCGCATACCTTTATGGTCTTGCAAGCGCTGGGTTATCCGCGCGTACGCAATTACAAGGGTTCGATGCTCGATTGGGCGGACCGCCGCGGACTGCCGTTGGAATAAATCAGGTTACAGGTTACACGTTGCAGGTTCACAGCTTGGCAACGTGTAACCTGTACCGTGCAACGTATGTCTCGCTGGAATCCAATTATCATCCCTGCGCCGTCCGACCTTTCCGCCGATGAAACGTTCGACCTCAAAGGCGAAGTTTGCCCGTACACGTTTGTCAAATCAAAATTGGCGCTCGAAATGATGGAATCGGGCCAAATTTTGCAAGTTATTGTGGACAATGCCGAATCCGCCACAAACGTTCCGCAATCGTTGACGAATGAAGGCAATGTCGTACTGGGTTGTGAACAAATCAATGCGACGGATTGGCTGATTACGGTTAGAAAAAAGTAGCAAGTAGCAGGTATCATGTGTGCGACCAAGACCCTGCTACTTGCTACCTGCTACCTGCTACCTCCTACCTGATACCTATATGCAATTTACCCTCCGCGCTGCGACGCCCGCCGATTTATTTCTCATCGTCAAACAACGTCATGCGATGTTCGAAGCGATGGGCTATGTCAATCGCGCGCAATTGGAATTGACCGACGCGAAATTTGAAGAATGGGTCGAGCCGAAATTGGCGAGCGGCGAATATCGCGGCTGGTTTTTGCAAGACGAAAGCGGCCGCGTTGTCGCGGGCGCGGGTTTGTGGATTATGGAATGGGTGCCGCACGCGCTCGACCAATCCACTGTGCGCGGCAATATCTTGAATGTGTATTGTGAGCCGTCGTATCAAACCTTGGGTTTGACGCGCCAATTGTTGGTCGAGGTTTTGGATTATTGCCGCGACAATGGCATCCGCACCCTCATTGCCAATCCGAGCGATGCAATGCGCCCGGTGTACGATGCATTAGGATTTCGTCCGACGGCAGAGGTCAAGATTCAGGTGTCGGTGCCGAATTGAGGATTGAGTAGCAAGGCGCAGGGATTTTTTTCTTACTACCTGCTACCTGCTACCTCCCATATAACACATGTTCGGTTTCACCAACGACCAAATTTATCGTTACTCGCGGCACATCATTTTGCCCGATGTCGGCGGCGTGGGGCAAAAGAAATTGTTGCGGGCAAAAGTTTTACTCGTCGGCGCGGGCGGTCTCGGTTCGCCTACCGCGATGTATCTCGCGGCGGCGGGCGTCGGCGCGCTCGGCATTGTGGAATTTGACACGGTGGATTTGTCGAACCTGCAACGTCAACTTTTGCATCGCACGCAAGATGTCGGACGTCCCAAAATTGACAGCGCGGAGGACACAATCAACGCGTTGAATCCCGACGTAAAGGTTGTGAAACATCCAGTCGTTCTCGATTCGACGAATGTGATGGACATTATCGCGGATTATGACATTATCGTGAACGGCACGGATAATTTTCCGACGCGCTATTTGGTGAATGACGCGTGCGTGTTTGCGGGCAAGCCGTTGGTGGACGGTTCGATTTTTATGTTTGAAGGACAGGCGACGGTGTACGATGCCGCGCACGGCGGGCCCTGCTATCGCTGCTTGTTCCCAACGCCGCCGCCGCCGGGCGAAGTGCCATCGTGTCAAGAAGCGGGCGTGTTGGGCGTTTTGCCCGGCATCATTGGCAGCATCCAAGCGATTGAAACCATCAAATTGATTTTGGGCAAAGGCGATTCATTGAAAGGACGCTTGCTTTTATTCGACGCGCTCGCGATGGAATTCCGCGAAATGCGAATCCAAAAAAATCCCGATTGTCCCGTGTGCGGCGACCATCCGACGTTGACGACATTGATTGATTACGAACAATTTTGCGGCGCGCCGTTTCCGTCGAATTCGCTCAAGCAAGCGTTGAAAGAAAAGGAGATGGTTGAGGTAGCAAGTAGCAGATAGCAAGTAGCAGGTAGCAAGTAGCAGGTAGCAAGTAGTTTGCACATTCCATCACAACTCTAACGCGGTTTTTATAAACGCTAGGTCATTCTTATACTTTTTTTAGCGCCAACAACTAAAATTGATACAGCATGAAAACAACGTCACGCCTAACATAATCACATCGGAGGAAGTTATTTTCGTATGGCACACGATTTAGAAATCCGCGGCCTCCACGTCGAGGTCGAAGGCAAAGAAATTCTCAAAGGCATTGACTTGGTGATTGACAAGGGCCAAGTGCATGCCGTTATGGGGCCGAACGGTTCGGGCAAGTCAACGCTCGCCAACACCCTGCTCGGACATCCGCATTATGTCGTCACACAGGGCGATATTTTGTACAAGGGCGAAAGCGTGTTGGAACTGAAACCGGATGAGCGCGCGCGCGCGGGCATGTTTCTCGCGTTCCAATATCCGCACGCCGTTTCGGGCGTCACCGTCGCCAACTTTTTACGCACCGCGTTGAACGCAAAACGCAAAACGCAAATGAACGGCAATTTCAAACCCATCACCATTCCCGAATTTCGCAAGGTGATGCGCGAAAAAATGGCTATGTTGAAATTGGACGATTCGTTTGCGACGCGCTATCTCAACGAAGGTTTTTCGGGCGGCGAGAAAAAGCGCACCGAAATTTTGCAGATGGCGATTTTGCAGCCCGAAATCGCGATTCTCGACGAAACCGATTCGGGCTTGGATATTGACGGCGTACGCATTGTGAGCGAAGGCGTCAATTCTTTACAAGGGCCGAATCTGGGCATTCTCATCATCACGCACTATCAGCGCATTTTGAATTACATTAAACCCGATTTTGTGCATGTGTTGGTCAAGGGCAAAATCGCGGTCGAGGGCGGGCCCGAACTCGCGCACAAATTAGAAGCCGAAGGATACGACTGGGTCCTGAAACAAGTGGAAGCGTAGCCGTTACCGCCGCCGCGTTTGCGCGGCGCGCGCGGGGAGTGAATTATGACAGAACAATTGGACGTGCAATTTGATATTGGCGCGAGCGGGTCAACCTACAAAGAAAAGTACGGATTTTTTGACCCGGAAAATTACGCCTTTAAATCCAAAAAAGGTTTGAACCACGAAGTGGTCGAAGAAATTTCGTGGATGAAAAACGAGCCGGATTGGATGCGCGAATTTCGCCACCGCGCGCTCGATCTTTTCTACAAGAAACCGATGCCGCAGTGGGGGGGCAATCTCAACGAGATTGATTTTAACGATATTTATTATTTCGTCCGCGCCACCGAAAAGCAGGGGCGCAATTGGGACGAAGTGCCCACGGACATCAAAAACACTTTTGACAAACTCGGCATCCCCGAAGCCGAACAGAAATTTTTGTCCGGCGTCGGCGCGCAGTACGAGTCCGAAGTGGTCTATCACAGCGTCAAGGAATCGTTGACCAAACAGGGCGTCATTTTCACCGATACCGATTCCGCGCTGCGCGACCATCCCGATTTATTCAAAAAGTATTTCGGCACGATTATTCCCGCGGCGGACAATAAATTTGCCGCGTTGAACAGCGCGGTGTGGTCGGGCGGTTCATTTATCTATGTGCCGCCGGGCGTGCATGTGGACATGCCGTTGCAAGCGTACTTTCGCATCAATGCGAAAAGCGTCGGGCAGTTTGAACGCACGCTGATTATTGTGGACGAAGGCGCGTTCGTGCATTACGTCGAGGGCTGCACCGCGCCAACTTATTCGGCTGATTCCCTGCACAGCGCGGTCGTCGAAATTATTGTGCATAAAGGCGGACGCGCGCGCTATACCACCATCCAGAATTGGTCCGCCAACGTGTACAACCTCGTCACCAAACGCACGGTCGCGTACGAGGACGCGACGATGGAATGGGTGGACGCGAATCTCGGCTCGAAACTCACCATGAAATATCCGAGCGTCTATCTCATGGGCAAGGGCGCGCACGGCGAAGTATTGAGCGTCGCGTTTGCGGGCAAGGGGCAGCACCAAGACGCGGGCGGCAAAGCCGTTCACGCCGCGCCGCATACCACATCGCAAATTATTTCCAAATCCATTTGCAAAGACGGCGGACGCGCCTCGTATCGCGGCTTGCTCCAAGTGCAGTCGGGCGCGGTCGGCGCCAGATCCAAAGTGCAGTGCGACGCGCTCATTTTGGATGAAGCGTCGCGTTCGGACACGTATCCGTATATTGACGTGCAAGAAGACCAGGTGACGATTGGACACGAAGCGTCGGTGAGCAAAATCGGCGAAGAGCAATTGTTTTATCTCACTTCGCGCGGCTTGACGGACGCGGAAGCGTCGGGCATGATTGTGAACGGTTTTGTGGAACCCATCGCCAAAGAATTGCCGATGGAGTATTCCGTCGAATTGAACCGTCTCATTTCGTTGCAGATGGAAGGTTCGGTCGGTTGAGCAAATTGGGGCGAGACTATCTCGCCCCAATCTTTCGTCGTCGTTCTGGGATGCGCGGCGACGATCGTTATTGGCGTCAAAGATTTTGGGGCTGCCAAGCGCGCACGCGTTTGACCGCTTCGCGGAAATAGGCGCGGTCAATTTCAAAACCGACAAAATTTTTTTCGAGGTTGAGCGCGGCGAGCGCGGTTTGACCGAGACCGAGAAACGGGTCCAGTACAAGTTCGACGCGCGCGCTGCCGTGCAGACGGATGCACATTTCGGCAAGTTGGACGGGAAAGGTCGCGGGGTGAGGACGTTCTGCGGCGCGATTCCGAATCGTTTCGTAGGGAATGAACCACGTATTGCCGCGACAGCGTAAATCGTTTTTTGCGGATGCCCAGCGCGTCACATTGGATTTGTCTTGGTACGGTACGCCAAGCGCCAGACGGTCGAGTTTCACATCGCCGCGTTTGGTGAGGTGAAAAATATATTCGTGCTGGTCGTTCACATAGCGCGGCGAATTGATGGGTTTGAAATGACCGACGGAAATGTCTTGCGTAATGCCCGGATAATTGCCGACGTTTGCTTTGGCGATGGCGATTGATTTAATCCAGTGCAGCGTATTTTGTAAAACAAATTCTTGCTGCACGGCAAACAAAACTTGAAATGGCACGTTCGGGTCGCTGGGTTTGCCGCCGATATTGAGAAACAACGAACCGTCGTCATGTAAAACGCGCTTGACCGCTTGCGCCCATTCGGCAATCCACGCCAAATAAGTTTGGCGCGAAATTGAATCGTCGTATTTGGAATAGCGAATGCCGAGATTGTACGGCGGCGAAGTGACGACGACTTGTACGGAACCGGGCGCTAAATGCGCGGCCATGCCGCGCATACAATCTTGCGGATAGAGCGCGCTGGTCTGTGAATTTTTTTGAATCAGGACGGGCTTCAAATGCGTTTCAAATCCTTGGGGAGTTCGGCGATCGGATGCAATTTTAAAATTGGGATATATTTGGTGCGGAAACCGGCTGCGCCGCCGCGTTTGCTTTTTTCATCGCGCAAGGGCGCGTTTGCCACTTCGGCGGCGGTGGCATAGCCGCAAATGTACGCGTTGGTATCGGCTGTAATGTTTGGATTTTGCGGGTCAACATCAATAATGACCTGCACGTAAAATTTGGGATGACGTTTCGCGGCGTAATCTGCGCGGACGAGTAAATTGAGTTTGGGATTGAAACGGAACGCGGACGCTTTGATTTCGACTTGGGCGAAATCGCTTTTGCCTTTATTGTCCAACGCATTGTGTTTTTGCCAAGCGCCGAAATAGTATTGCGCCCACACCATTTCGCCGAGAATGCCGGTGAGCGTATCCACCGGCGAGGCGATGGTACGATTCACATGCGCCAAGCTCGTCGCCAATTCGGCGGCGCGCAGCATCTCGGCTGTAATGACAACTCGCACCGGGTCGCGTGCAAAATTCATCCGTCGTCCCAACGAACGTGATTCTATCAAATTCAGCTTGTACAAGCAACAACATTCTCCTTTCTCGCGCAGAGAGAGGTGGGGGTGAGGTATTACTGTGACTGAAACAAAAACTTTGACCGGATTTACAAAACAAGCGATCGAAGCGTTGTCGCGCGCGAACGGCGAACCGGATTGGATGCTGGCGCGGCGTTTTGAAGCGTGGCATGTGTACGAGGAAACGCCGTTCCCCGCCGCGAACGATGAATTGTGGCGGCGCACGTCGTTGAACGATTTGAAACTCGAGGCGGCTGTTCCGTTTCAAGCGGCGGATGCCGCGTGGTCGCCGTCGCAATTGCCTGCGGAATTTCAAGGGCTGGCGGACAATCAGGACGCGGCGGGCGTTTTGATTACGCACAATGGCGGCGCGGCGTTGGCGCAGTTAAAAGAGAAATATCAAAAGCGCGGCGTGATTCTGTGCGACATGAACACGGCGCTGCGCGAATATCCTGAACTCGTGCGCGAATATTTCATGACGCGCGCGGTGACGCTCGCCGAAAATCGTTATGCGCGGCATCTGGACGCGCAGGGCATCGTGGAACATCACGGCTATAGCGACACCATCGGCGATTTGAAATTCGCTTCGCTGCACGGCGCGTTTTGGAACGGCGGCACGTTTTTGTACGTGCCGAAAAATGTCGTCATTGACGAGCCGTTGAATGCGCTCGCGTTTTATGATGCGCCGCACGTCGCGATTTTCAGCCATTCGCTTATTGTGTTGGAAGAGGGCGCGTCGGCGAAATTGATTGAGGATTTCGGTTCGACGGAAAACGAGACGCAGCGTTTCGGCACGCGCGCGGTGGAATTGATTTTGAAACCGCACGCGACGTTGCAGTATTTTAATTTGCAAGATTGGGCGCACAATGTGTGGGACTTTTCGTCGCAGACCGCGCTGTTGAGCGAAAATACCAATCTCACCTGGCTCGCGGGCATGTTGGGCAGCGCGGTGACCAAAGCGTTTCTCGATTCCCGCATCGAAGGCGCGGGCGCCGAAGTTCGCATGTTGGGCTTTTTCTTTGGCGACGCGCAGCAGCATTTCGACCAACACACTTTTCAAAATCACATTGTCGGACAGGGCAAAAGCGATTTGCTGTACAAAGGCGCGCTCAAAGATAACGCCTATTCCGCGTTTCGCGGTTTGATTCGTATCAATCCCGGCGCGCAGCGTTCCGACGCATATCAACAGAATCGCAATCTGCTGCTTTCGGGCCACGCGCACGCGGATTCGATTCCCGAATTGGAAATTGAAGCGAACGATGTGCGCTGCACGCACGGCGCGACGGTCGGCCCGTTGGAAGAAGAAGCTGTATTTTATCTGATGGCGCGCGGCATTCCGCGCCCCGAAGCGGAACGGCTCATCACCGAAGGATTCTTTGACGAACTCATTGCCAAGATTCCGCTCGAAGTGGTGCAAGAGCGCTTGTTCAGCGTCATTCGGCAAAAGATTGTGGGAGCATAAATGTCAAACCACGCCTACGCGCATCCCGAAAAACTGGTCGAGACCGAATGGGTCGCGGAACATCGCGACGACCCAAACCTGCGGATTGTGGAATCCGACGAAGATATTTTGTTGTACGAAGTCGGACACATTCCCGGCGCGGTAAAAATTGATTGGGTGGCGGATTTGAACGACCCGCTGCGACGCGATTACATTGACCGCGCGCGCTTTGAACAATTGTTGTCCAAGTCAGGCATTGCCAATACTACGCGCGTAATTTTTTACGGCGACAAAAATAATTGGTGGGCGTGTTATGCGTTGTGGGTGTTTCAATTGTTCGGACACACCAACACGGCGATTATGAATGGCGGGCGACAAAAGTGGCTTGATGAAGGGCGCGAGCTGTCAAAAACGACGCCGTCGTATCCGGCAACCGCGTACAAAGCGCCGGACCGCGACGACCACCGCATTCGCGCGTTCCGCGACGATGTGTTCAAACACATTGAAAAAAATCTGCCGCTGGTGGATGTGCGTTCCGCGCAAGAATATTCCGGCGAACTGCTGCACATGCCCGGTTATCCGCAAGAGGGCGCGCTGCGCGGCGGTCATGTGCCGGGCGCAAAATCGTTGCCGTGGTCAAAAAACGTCGCCGAGAACGCAACATTCAAAACGCCCGCCGAATTGCGCGCGTTGTACGACCCGCTCGGCATTACGCCCGACCGCGATATTATCGCGTACTGCCGCATCGGCGAACGCTCCGCGCTGACGTGGTTTGTGCTGACGTATCTGCTCGGTTATCCCGACGTTCGCAATTACGATGGTTCGTGGACCGAATGGGGCAATCTCGTCGGCGCGCCGATTGAAAAGTAAAATGACCCGTCAAGACTATATCGAGTTTATTCTCGACCAGTACAACAATCCGCAGCACAAGGGCAAACTCGACGACCCGGATATTTTGGTGAATGGCGGCAATCCTGGCTGTGGCGATATTGTCACGCTTTATGCGCGCGTGAATGACGACGATGTGATTACGGACGCGGCGTTTGACGGACAGGGCTGCACGATTAGTATGGCGGCGGCGGCGCTCGTGACGGATAAAATCATCGGTCAAAAAATTTCCGACGTGGACGCAATGAGTTATGACGAGCTGTTGGACGAATTGGGACGCGAAGTAGTGCAATCGCGTTTGCGCTGCGCCACGCTCGCGTTGGACACAATCAAAGCCGGCGCGCGCGCCTATCCGTCGCACAAAGCCACCGGCAAAAAATTGGTGCAGCCGATTATTTTGGCGGAAACATTTCGTAGTGATATGTAAGGGAGGATTGATGAACGAAACCAATACGGAAATGGATTACGGAGCGCGTCCGGCAGGCATGGCGCTGGGCGCGGATGACCCGTTGGCGCGTCCGAGTTATCCAATCGTGACGCCGGGCAGTCCCGCAGACAATATCAAAACCGCGCTGCGCCAAGTCGTGGACCCCGAAATTGGGCTCGAAGTGGTGCAGTTGGGTTTGATTCGGGAAATCACGTTGGACAGCGACCCCCCGGAAATCAAAATGATGTTGACGACGCCGTTTTGTCCGTATGGCGGCTGGCTCATTCAACAGGTCAAAGATGTGAGCGAAAGCGTCGCGGGCTTTACAATCAAAGTGACGCTGCTGCCCGATTTATGGGACCCCGATATGATGGAGGACCCGGGTTTGTTGTCGGGATGGTAAAATAGCAGACAGGCAGCCAGGACGCACGACGCTTGTCTGCCTGCTTCTTTTTTTTACGCCCCTGACATTGGTTACGATGACTACCCTCAACGTTTCTCTGCTCCGCCAAGATTTTCCCATTTTGCAGCAAACGGTTCACGGCAAACCGTTGATTTATCTCGACTCGGCGGCGACTTCGCAGAAACCGGAAACCGTCCTGCGCGCGCTCGATACGTACTATCGCACGACGAACGCCAACATTCATCGCGGCGTGTATCAGCTTGCGGAACAGGCGACGGAAGAATACGAGCGCGCGCGTAAAAAGATTCAAAAATTTATCAATGCGAAATCGTGGCGCGAAATCGTGTGGACGCGCAACGCGACCGAAGCGTTGAATCTGATTGCTTATACTTGGGGACGGCAAAATATCCGCGCCGGCGACGAGCTTGTGATTTCGATGCTCGAACATCACTCGAATATCGTGCCGTGGCAATTGCTCGCGCAAGCGCAGGGCGCGACGCTGAAACACATTCCCGCCGACGCGCAGGGCCAGCTCGCGCTCGACCAACTTGACCAAATCATTACGCCCAAAACAAAACTCGTCGCGGTCACGATGATGTCTAATGTGACTGGCGCCATTACGCCGCTCGACCCCATTATGGCGCGCGCGCGCGCGGTGGGCGCAGTCACGGTCATTGACGCCGCACAGAGCGCGCCGCACATGCCGTTGGACGTACAAAAACTCGATTGTGATTTTCTCGCCTTTAGCGGACACAAGATGCTGGGCCCCTTTGTCGGCGTTTTGTACGGGAAAAAAGCGCTGCTGGAAGCGATGCCGCCCTTTCTCGGCGGCGGCGACATGATTCGGCAGGTGCGGCTCTATGATTCTTCTTGGAACGATTTGCCGTACAAGTTTGAAGCCGGCACGCCCGCGATTGCCGAAGCGATTGGGCTGGGCGCGGCAGTGGATTATTTGAACGCGCTCGGCATGGAAAATGTGCGCGCGCATGAGATGGAATTGACCGCGTATTGTCTGGCGAAATTGGCGGAGGTGCCCAAGCTGCGCGTCCTTGGCCCGACGAATGTCGCCGAACGCGGCGGCTTGGCGGCGTTCGAGATGCAAAACATTCATCCGCACGACATTGCGGGCATGCTCGACCGCGACGCCATTTGCATCCGCGCGGGGCATCACTGCGCGCAGCCGCTGCACGATTTTTACGATTTGTCCGCGACCGCACGCGCCAGTTTTTACGTGTACAATACGCCGGCTGAGATTGACCAGCTGGTCGTGGCGCTGCGCAAAGTGAGCCAGACGTTCAAGTAAAAAGTCAAAAGCTAAACGCGGCAGAGAAAGCTTGGTTTAGCTTTTAACCCTTTACGCTTTCAAGCTGTGGACGATTTATACAAAGAGGTCATCCTTGACCATTATCAGCATCCGCACAATCAGGGTTCGTTGCCCGACGCGACGAATTCGTACGAAGATTCCAATCCGTTGTGCGGCGATAAAATTCGCATGGATTTGAAAATCGAAAATGGCATCGTCACCGACGTCAAGTTTTTGGGACGGGGCTGCGCCATTTCCCAAGCCGCCGCGTCCATGCTCACGGATGAAATCAAAGGCAAATCGCTGGAGGAAATTCGCCGTATTGACACGCGGGCGGTGTTGGATTTGATTGGCTTGACTCTGGGACCCTCGCGCGTCAAGTGCGCGCTGCTGCCGTTAAAAGTTATCAAAGCGGGCGCGTATGGAATTCACGCGGCGGAGGATGAGGAAGAATAAGCGTTCCCTGCCGCAAGTTTCGGCGACCTTAAAAGAATGAGGAGTGTTGTAATGGCAGAATTTTATACAGTTGCAAATGTGAATGATGTAAAAAAAGGCAAAGTGAAAACGTATGTCGTCAATGGACAGCGTATTGCGTTGTGCAATGTCGAAGGCACATTTTTTGCGACGCAAGATTTATGCACGCATGACGGCGGACCCCTGGGCGAAGGCGAATTGTGGGGTTATGATATCGAATGTCCGCGTCACGGCGGGCGGTTTGATGTACGCACCGGCGCTGTCACGGCGCTGCCGCCGATTCGCCCCATTAAAACTTTTCCCGTGCGCGTCCAAGATGATGCGATTCAAGTTGCATTGGATTGACGTTCGCATAAAATACGAGGCGAACTGTAGCGCCAACACACAACGCCCGCGTGTTTGCTCACGCGGGCGTTTTTGTGCGCCGTTGTTATATTCCCATCGAGGAGCCACTTATGAATCTTCGCATTCCCGGTCCCGTCACGATTCCCGATGACATTCTCGACGTGATGGATCATCAAATGATTGACCATCGCGGCCCGCAGTTTGCCGCGATGCAGCAGCGCGTCGTCGCCGCGCTCCAGACCGCGTTCCAGACCAAAAACGATATGTTGTTGTTCACCTCGTCCGGCACGGGCGGTCTTGAATCCGCGATTGTAAATACGCTTTCGCCCGGCGACCCGGTCCTCGCGTTTTCAGCCGGCGAGTTTGGCGAACGCATCGCTAAACTCGCGCACACCTACGGCGCGCAGGTTAACAAAATCAAATTTGAAAACGGGCAGGGCATTGACCCCGCGCGCGTCGCGCAAGAATTGAAAAACGCGCCCGCAGCCAAAGCGGTCTTGGTGACGCACAACGAAACGTCCACCGGCATCATGCATCCGCTCAAGGAAATTTCCAACGCGGTGCGCGCTCATTCCGACGCGGTGTTGATTGTGGACGGCGTGAGCTCGATGCTCACCGCCGACGCGCAAGTTGACGCGTGGGGCATTGACGTGATGGTGTCGGCGTCGCAAAAGGCGTGGGCGTGTCCGCCCGGCGTCGCCATGCTTGCGATTTCCGAACGCGCGTGGCACGCGCACGCGCGCGCGAAAACGCCGCGCTTTTATTTTGATTGGACCGAAGCCAAAGCGTGGATGGAAAAAGGGCAAACGCCTTTCACGCCCGCCGTATCCGTGTATTATGCTCTCGACGTTGCGTTGCAGAAAATTCTCGCCGAAGGCATGGAAAGCGTGATTGCGCGTCACGCGCGCATTGCCGCGCTGGCGCGTGAACAAGCTCAAGCGTTGGGCTTTCGTATGTTTGGCGATGAACGCTATGCGTCAAACGCGGTCACCGCGCTGTATGCGCCGGAAGGCGTGGACACCGAGACGCTGCGTAAAATCGCGCGCGAAGAGTACGACTTGATTATCGGCGGCGGTCAGGGCCCAATGCGCGGCAAGATTATTCGCGTTGGGCATCTCGGCTGGGTCAAGGAACAAGAAATTTACGATTGCTTTGCCGTCATTGGTCACATTCTCGAAAAAATCGCGGCATGACCAAGCAATAAAAAAATCGGAATGGCTTGCCATTCCGATTTTTTTTATCGCGCTCAAAAAACTCACTTGCTAAACTGCATGGTTCCCGCGTCCGCCAAGAGGTCGAGATACAACATGCCATCTTTGAAAAAATAGATGGATGCGGCGCTCAATTGCTGCGCGAACATGACATCTTGCGAATCAGGAGGACATGCCATCAGCGTCGTCGGACCCAATTTCAAAGTAATTTTTTGGCCGTCCGTTGTGTATGTGGCGAGAATGTTGTTGCAATCGTTTTTGATGTTGGCAGAGCCATCCGCGTTGAATTGAATTGTGTAACGCGTCGGGTCGGTAACTTTAATTTCTTCTTTGGGCGTCGTTGTGCCTTGCCACTGCCATACGGGGCCCACCAATTGCGCGGCGTCGTTCGCGGGCGGCGTCGTGCCGCCGACTCTTTCTACCAACACTTGAACTCCGCTCGTCGGCGCGCCATTGGTAATGACCGGAATGCGCGTCGTGCTAATCCATTCCAGCTTGCCATCCACTTCAATCCGTGCGCTCACGTTGTAGGTGCGCCCTTGTTGAATTTTGCTGGCATCATACGGGACCGTAAATTTCACCGGTACGTTGCCGGGATTTTCAATCGTCTGTTCGCCAATCACAACCGCCGGCGCGTCCGCGAGGGAAACATCCGCGACTTGGACCTTGACGATGGCGCCTTCGGGCATGGCGATGCGTTCGCGATAGAAAACTTGGCCCGTCACGGCTAACGGCTGGCCCGGCGTTTCGCCATTCGGTCCGAGATACCCTAACTCTTGCTGCGAAGCGAGTTTCAATTCCTTGCCCTCCAATTGGAAACGATTGATGACGCGCAGCGTGCCGCAGCAAAAGGGCTGGTTGGGCCCCTGCGTAAGCATGTCCACGCTCGCCAGGTTATCTTGGAGCGTCGTCGCAATCACGGGGCTGCGGTCGCCGAGCAAAACGAAACCCATTTCTTGCGGTTTGCCCTCTGGCGCTTGCATCAGATGCAAAAGATAAAAAAAGCCGGTGCCGCCGCCGGTTTCGCCCGTGACCACTGCCGCCGATGGAACGCCGTTGACCTCGCCGTAAGCGATTTGGTCGGTCAACATCACTTCGGTCATCATCACGCTGCCGGGAACGTCCTGACGCTCGAATTTGCCGTTTTTCAGCGTAACGGGCTCGTTCGCCACCATACTCGTATAGGTGGCATTGCCCAGCGCGGCTTGGTCCAAACCTGCGGGCGGATTTACGCCATTTAATTTGTTCGCGGTCTCTTGGTCAGGAATGCACAATTTCCAACCGACCTCAATCGAATCGGGATTCACAATCGTCGCGTACGAAAAATCCGTTTCCGATTTCAAATTGGTCTGCGTCGCCAGCGCGAGGTACGCGCTCGGACTGCCCAGATATTTTTCCGCGATGGTGGACAGCCAATCGCCCGCCGCGACGGTATAATCGGTTTGGCAGGCAATGGTCGTTTGCGCGAACGATGGCGCGCTCAGCGCAAGCAAAAGCAAACCCGCCAAGAAACCCGCATAAAATTTCTTCATGTACTCCATCCTGTAAAATTTTTTTCTGACGCGCTGCGTCAAAAAGTATAACGCAATCCGTTACGCTTTTGTTCCGCAAAAAAAAGCGCGGCGCGCTCGGCGCCGCGCGGCATACCTGAAAAAGCGTTGGCGCAAGCGCGTCTTAAATAATCGCTTCCTCGCGGTACTCGCCCCACTCTTGGCGCAATATGTCCATCATTTCTTGCAGCGTCGCATAGGCGTTCACCGCGTCAAGCAAATACGGCATCAGATTTTCATTTTGCTTTTGCGCGGCATGCCGCAGCGCGTGCAGCGTCGCGCCGACGCGCGCGTTATCGCGTTCCGCGCGTACGCGCTGCAAGCGGGCGAGATGATGCCGCGCGCCCGCTTCGTCCACGCGCAGCAGCGGCACCTTGAGCGTTTCGTCAATGACAAATTGATTGACGCCGACAATGACGCGTTCTTGCGTATCAATTTCGCGCTGATAGCGCGCGGCGGCTTCGGCGATTTCGCGTTGTTGGAAACCGCGTTCGAGCGCGGGCAGGACGCCGCCAAATTTTGCAATGCGCGCGAAATAGTCCAACGCTTCCGCTTCAATTTTATCGGTCAGCGCTTCGAGAAAATAACTGCCGCCGAACGGGTCCACGGTATTTGTCACGCCTGTTTCTTCTGCGATGATTTGTTGCGTGCGTAACGCAATCATCGCCGCGTGTTCGCTTGGCAGCGCCCATGCTTCGTCCAATGAATTGGTGTGCAGCGATTGCGTGCCGCCCAGCGTCGCCGCCAGCGCTTGCAGCGCGACGCGCGCGACATTGTTCATCGGCTGCTGCGCGGTGAGCGAAACGCCCGCCGTTTGGGTGTGAAAACGCATGAGCCACGAACGCGGATTTTGCGCGCCAAAGGTTTCGCGCATTTCGCGCGCCCAGATGCGTCGCGCCGCGCGATATTTAGCCAGCTCTTCAAAAAAATCATTGTGCGCGTTAAAAAAGAACGAAAGGCGCGGCGCGAAATCGTCCACCGCTAAACCGCGCGCAATCGCCCAACGCACATATTCTAAACCGTCTGACAGCGTGAACGCCAATTCTTGCGCCGCCGTCGAACCCGCTTCGCGGATGTGATACCCCGAAATCGAAATCGTGTTCCATTTCGGCAGTTCGCGCGTGCCAAATTCGATTGTATCGGTGACGAGCCGCATCGAGGGTTCGGGCGGAAAGATAAATTCTTTTTGCGCGATATATTCCTTCAAGATGTCGTTTTGCAGCGTGCCGCCGAGCTGCGCGCGCGGGATGCCGCGTTTTTCTGCCGCCGCGATATACATTGCCCAAATCATCGCGGCGGGCGAATTGATGGTCATCGAAGTCGTCACTTGGTCAACCGGAATTCCGTCAAATAAAATTTCCATGTCCGCCAGCGACGAAATGGCGACGCCGCATTTGCCAAATTCGCCGAGCGCTTGCGGCGCATCGGTGTCAAAACCGTACAACGTCGGCATGTCGAACGCGGTGGACAAGCCCGTCTCGCCGTGTTCGAGCAAATACTTGAAACGCGCGTTCGTTTCTTCCGCCGTGCCAAACCCCGCAAACATGCGCATCGTCCACACCTTGCTGCGGTACATGGTCGCGTGCGGTCCGCGCGTGAATGGATATGCGCCCGCGTCGTTCACGTCGCGCGCGTAATCCATTCCCGCAATATCTGTCGGCGTGTACAGCCGTTCGATTTCGTCGGATGACGTTGTGATAAATTTTTGCGCGCGTTCGGGATTGCGCGCCAATGATCTTTGCAGCGCGGTCTCTTCCCACAGCTCGCGCGCGGCGCGGATTTTTTCCAATTCGTTTTGACTGAACATTTTTTACCTCTGGTCAACAAAAGGTCACGGAACGTTGCGGCGTTGTCACGGAACGTTACGGCGAACGTTCCCTACGGTTGATTTGGTTTTTGATACAACTCGATCAGCGCGCCGTGCGCGCTTTTGGGATGAATGAATGCGTACTGCATTCCGCTCGCGTTCACGCGCGGCGTTTCGTCAATCAATTGCGCGCCGTGCGCTTTTAACTGCGCGAGCATGGCGTGAATGTCGTCCACCTCAAAACAGAGGTGATGAATTCCCTCGCCGCGTTTCGCCAAAAATTTCGCCAAGCCGCTGTCGGTATCTTTCGGCTCGACGAGTTCGACCTCTGCGTCGCCGACGGGCAGAAAGGCAACCGCCGTGCGTCCGCCTTCTTCTAACGCAATGTGGTCGAGTTTCATGCCGAGCGCCGTTTCAAAAAATCCTAGCGCGTCGTTGACGCTTTGGACCGCGATGCCGATGTGGTCGAGACGGAGTAGCATAATGACCTCTTAAAATGCCGCGCTGCCGCGATATTCGCCAAATACCTCGCGCAGCGTGTCCGAGATTTCGCCGACGGTGGCGTACGCTTCGACCGCGTTCAGAATAGGCGGCAGCAGATTTTCGTTGCCGCGCGCGGCGTTTTCCAACGCGCTGCGCGCGGCGCTCCAGCGCGCCGCGTCGCGCGTCGCGCGCAACGCTTGCAAACGCGCCTTTTGTTTTTCTTGGCCCGCCGCGTCGGGACGCCAAATGTGCGCGTGCGTCGGTTGGTCGGTCGTAAATTTATTGACGCCGACGACGGTGCGTTCGCCATTGTCCACCGCGTTCTGAAATTTCCACGCCGCTTCTTGAATTTCGCGTTGGATAAAGCCCGTTTCAATCGCGCGCCCCGCGCCGCCCATCTTTTCGATTTGCGCGAGATAATCTTCGACGCGCGTTTGAATTTCGTCGGTGAGGCGTTCGATATAAAAACTGCCCGCGACGGGGTCAATCGTATTGGTCACGCCCGATTCGTACGCGATGATTTGTTGCGTCCGCAAGGCAATCTGCACCGCGTTCTCGCCCGGCAGCGCCAACGCTTCGTCGTATGAATTGGTGTGCAGCGATTGAGCGCCGCCCAACACGGCGGCGAGCGCTTCGATGGCTGTCCGCACGATATTGTTTTCGGGCTGCTGCGCGGTGAGCGATACGCCCGCCGTTTGCGTGTGAAACCGCAGCATCATGGATTGCGCTTTTTGCGCGCCGAATTTTTCTTTGATGATTTTTGCCCACAAGCGCCGCGCCGCGCGAAATTTGGCAATCTCTTCGCAAAAATCCATTTGCGATACAAAGAAAAACGAGAGCTGCGGCGCGAATTCGTCAATCGCGAGGCCGCGCGCGAGCGACGCGTTGACGTACTCGATGGCGTTTGCAAAGGTGAACGCGATTTCTTGGACCGCCGTCGCGCCCGCTTCGCGAATGTGATACCCCGAAATCGAAATCGGATTCCAGCCGGGCAAATGCCGCGCGCAGTATTCAATCACATCCACCGCCAACCGCATCGAGGGCGCGGGCGGATAAATGTACGTGCCGCGCGCAATGTATTCTTTTAGAATATCGTTTTGCGTCGTGCCGCGCACTTTGTCGTTCGGCACGCCCTGCTTGCGCGCGACGGCAATGTACAGCGCGAGCAAAATCGGCGCGGTCGCATTTATAGTCATCGAAGTTGAAACGCGGTCGAGCGGAATGTCCGCAAACAACTGCTCCATGTCTTGCAGCGACGAAATCGCGACGCCGACCTTGCCCACTTCGCCTTCCGCCATCGCCGCGTCGGAATCGTAACCGGTCTGCGTCGGCAAATCGAACGCGATCGAAAGGCCCGTTTGCCCTTGCGCCAAAAGATATTTGTAACGCGCGTTCGATTCTTCCGCGCTCGCAAAACCCGCGTACTGCCGCATCGTCCACAAGCGGCCCCGGTACATGGTCGGTTGAATCCCGCGCGTGAATGGATACTCGCCGGGAAAGCCGAGGTCTTGTAAATAATCCACCGGCGCATTATCGGGCGAATACGCGCGTTCGACCTCGATGCCGGAGAGGGTTTCAAATTTCGGTTGGCGTTCAGATTGATTTGAGTCGCTCATATTTTTTCCGTTTAGTTTATTCTGCATCTCACTCGTTTTTAACAGCGCTTTATTTGAACTCGCCAAGATTCTTGTAATTGTTCTCTGTCCGAACTCTCTGCATTACCCGCTTCATAGGTCGAAATTGCGTCATAACCATTCGCGCGAATTTGTTTCGCAAGTCGGCGTCAACGTCTTGATCGGTGTAAAGCGCTATGAAGAGGCGCGGCGAGTCAGTCGCTACATTGTTCTTTTACCTCGCGTAGTTCTTTATTCGTCTGCGCCAATTCTTGCGCCAGCTGTTCCAATGTCACATTCGTTTCCATGTTTCACGCGCTTTCCGCGTGCGCGCAAAACCTTTATCATATACTCACACTTGTTTGTCAATCCGGTCCAAACGCCGTTCCCGTTCGGTCGAAAGCGTGTGCGGCAAAATAAAAACGGGGCGCCGACGTGATTATACACGCCGCGCCCCGTTAAAATCAATTCGCCCGCGCGCTCGAGCGGCGAGCATTCGCGTTAATCGGTCACTGCCTTGACCACGTTCGACGCGCCTTTTTGCGCGGCTTTGGCGGCTTTGGTCGCTTTCTTGCGCGCTTTTTTGACGTTCGCGCCAGCCGCTTTTTCTACGCGCGCCACTTGCTTTTGCGCGTTCTTGAGCTGCGCGTTCAAGGTTTTTTGCGCCGCCGCCGTTTGCTTTTGCGCCGCTTTGGATTGTTGAGTCAGCGCTTTTTGCGCGGCTTGCGAAGTGTCTTGCGCCTTTGCCGCCAGACTCTTTTCGACGGCGGCGATTTGTTTGCGCGCGACGGCAATTTGCGCTGCTGCCGCTTTGTTCGCCGCGTCAATTTGCGCGCGTGCATCGGCGATGAGCGCGCGCTGCGCTTCGACCGTTTCCGCTTTGGCGTTCTTGGCGCCGCGTTTCAACGCTTTGGTCGCGGCCGTCCAACGCGCTTGGAGCGCGGCGCGTTCTTTTGCTAGACGTTTTTCCGCCAGCGCCAGTTGTTTCTTGGCGTCCTTGACCGTTTGCTTTTGCAGACTGCGCGCGTCCTGGACGAGATTATGCACCGCTTTGGGCGCGGCGGCGGCGGCGCTGCTCGTTTTTTCCGCAACGGCGCCCGCGCCGGCTTGCGCGGCGTCCGTCGCGCTGCTCATCACGCCTTTGGCGGATTCCACCGCGACTTCAGCCGTGCCTTGCACCGTGCCAATCGCGCCGCCGATTTTTTCGGCGACCTTGTTCAACATACTTGGCGCGCTCGCTTTCTTTTTGGCAGCCATTATTTTCTCCTTTGCCTTGGCGCGCTTGCGTTTCACCCGCGTAAGGTGAAATACAAAACGCGTGTGGGCGACGCAAAATTTTTCGCGCGTCGTCACTGCATAATGACCAACGTCTGTCCCAATTCCACCGCGTCCCCCGGTTTGACGCGCACTTCGCGCACCACGCCCGCCCGCGGCGCGCGCAATTCGTTCTCCATCTTCATCGCTTCCAGAATAATCAATCCTTGACCCGCCGCAATCTCCTGACCAACTTGGATTGGAATGTGCCGCACCAGACCGGGCATCGGCGCTTTCAAGATAAATTCGCCGCTCGTCGCGCCGACTTTGTTTAGCGCTTTTTGAATTTTGCGCGTGCGCTCGTCCTGCACCGTGACCACATACATTTCGCCGTCAATGAAAATGCGATATTCGTCGCCAGCGCGTTCGACCAACGCTTGCCATGACCGATTGTCAATCAGCAATGAAAAAATGCCCGAATCTTCGATGCTGCGAAAATCTACGCGATGCGGTTCGCCGTCAATTTCGATGGTCTGATTGGCGTCGGGGCGAATCTCGTACGTGCGGTCGCCAATGAGGACTGTATATTTCATGAATAGAAGTTTTAAAAAGACGCAAGCGCGCGTCTAATTTTTCCAACCGCGCGCGCGCCACGCATTGCCGTTAGCGCCCGGCGTCGGCGGGATATTGAGCGCGGTCTGACGGCGTTCGTGCGTGAGCAGCGCGCCAATCACCGCCGCGACGCGTTCTTTGTCCGGCGCGCCGCCCTGATGCATCTCGAATTTTTCTTCGACAAAACGCGTATCGAAATGTCCGCCCATAAAATTAGTGCTTTCCATCATTTTTTGATGAAACGGAATCGCGGTGGATACGCCCATAATTTGAAATTCGGATAACGCGCGCCGCATCCGCAAAATTGCCGCCGCGCGCGTTTCGCCCCACACGCATAATTTTGCGATTAACGGGTCGTAAAAAAGCGAAACCTCCATGCCTTCGTACAAGCCCGTTTCCAAACGCACGCCGGGCCCCGTCGGCTCTTGTAATTTTGTAATCTTGCCCACGCTCGGCAAAAAATGATTGTACGGGTCTTCGGCTGTGATGCGACATTCAATCGCCCAACCGCGCATGACGATATTTTCTTGGCGCAAAGAAAGCGGGCGTCCCGACGCGATGCGAATTTGTTCTTTGACAATATCCACGCCCGTCACCAATTCGGTCACGGGATGCTCCACTTGCAGCCGCGTATTCATTTCCAAAAAATAAAAATTGGAATCCTTGTCCACCAAAAATTCCATCGTCCCCGCGTTCACGTAATTTGCCGCTTGCGCGATTTGGACCGCCGCCGCGCCCATCGCCATCCGCAGCTTGTCAACCACCGCGACCGACGGCGCTTCTTCGACCAACTTTTGATGACGGCGTTGGAGGGAACATTCGCGTTCGCCGAGATGAATGACGTTGCCTTTGCTGTCGGCGAGAATTTGGATTTCGACATGCCGCACGCCGCTTAGCGCTTTTTCGATATACACCGCGTCGTCGCCGAACGCGGCGGCGGCTTCGCTGTGTGCGCGCGCCAACGCGCTCGCCATCTCGGCGGGTTCATCCACGCGGCGCATCCCTTTGCCGCCGCCGCCCGCCGCCGCTTTAATCATTACCGGATAACCGATGGTCGCCGCCGCTTGAATCATGGCGGCATCGTCCAGCGTTTCATAGACGCCGGGAACGACGGGCGCGCCGACCTGTTGCGCCAACTTGCGCGCTTCGACTTTGTTGCCCATCGCTTGGATCGCGCGCGCGGGCGGGCCGATAAACGCGAGGTCGGCGGCGGCGACGGCGCGCGCGAATTGCGGATTTTCGGCGAGGAAACCGTAACCGGGATGAATCGCATCCGCTTTGGCGCGCAGCGCGATTTCGACGATTTTGTCTATGCGTAAATAACTTTCGCGCGCGGGCGCGGGCCCAATGTTGTACGCTTCCGTCGCATAACGCACATGCAGCGCGTTGCGGTCGGCGTCCGAATAGACGGCCACGGTTTCGACGCCCAACTCGCGGCACGCGCGCAAAACGCGCACGGCAATTTCACCGCGATTGGCGACTAGAATTTTCTGGAACATGATGCTGTATTTTGCGCGAGAACATTCTTATTCAATGGTTTGGGATTGCGTAAATTCATTCAAGATGGACGCTAAACGTTTTTTGGAAATATCGCCTTGGTCTGATTTTGAATAAATTGTCACCATTCGGGGGTGAACTCAATTTGAACGCTTGGCGGATTGATTTGCGACATAGATATTGTCCCACAACTCGGTAAGCGGCAATGTCTCTCCGCGTAGGACCTCGCTCCAACCCTGCCGAAAACTTTCGGCGGCAGGGTTAAGCGTTACGCTTTCACGATACAAACGCACGATTTGCAAAAGGGCTGGCAGATATTCGGCGGGCGTTTGCTTGATTTCGCGCGTCAATTCTTTTTCATAAGCCAGTTTGATTGTCATGCCAAAATCCCTCCATAGTTCCACCGCTTTTTTTCAAACTCGCCAAAAGGTTCGGCAAGTCGAATGGCTGCGCCGCATTTTTGCGTAACCGCCGCGTTACAATGGGATATTGCCGTGTTTTTTGGGCGGCAGTTGGTCGCGTTTATTTTGCAGCATCTCGAAACCGGAAATGACGCGCGCGCGCGTGAGCCGCGGCTCGATAATGTCGTCCACATAACCGCGCGCCGCCGCAATATACGGATTGGCGTATTTTTCGCGGTACTCGGCAATCAACTTTGCGCGCGTCGCTTCGGGGTCGGCGGATTTGGTAATCTCGTCACGATAAATTACATTCACCGCGCCGTCCGAACCCATCACCGCGATTTCAGCCGAGGGCCACGCGAAATTCAAATCGCCGCGCACATGTTTGGAATTCATGACGCAGTATGCGCCGCCGTACGCTTTGCGCGTAATGACGGTGATTTTGGGCACCGTCGCTTCGCAATACGCAAACAACAATTTCGCGCCGTGCCGAATGATGCCGCCGTGTTCCTGTCCGACGCCCGGCAAAAAACCGGGGACATCTTCCAGCGTCAATAGCGGCACATTGAAGCAATCGCAAAACCGCACAAAGCGCGCGGCTTTGACCGAAGCGTTAATATCCAACACGCCCGCCAGCATCATCGGCTGCTGCGCGACGATGCCAATCGGACGACCATTCATGCGCGCCAAACCGATGAGGATGTTGCCGGCGAAATGTTCTTGGATTTCAAAAAAATCGCCGTCATCCACAATCAATTTGACGACCTGTTTCATATCGTACGGTTTGTTGGGATTGTCCGGCACAATGGTATCCAATTCGGTTTCGGCGCGCAAGGGCGAATCGGTTGGCGTGCGGCGCGGCGGGTCTTCGGCATTATTTTGCGGCAAAAACGAAAGCAGCACGCGAATCGAATTGACGGCTTCTTCTTCGCTATTGCACGCGAAATGCGCGACGCCGCTGGTCGTATTGTGCACCATCGCGCCGCCGAGCGTTTCAAACGATACGTCCTCGTGCGTCACCGCGCGCACCACATCGGGCCCCGTGACAAACATATAACTCGTATCTTTGACCATCACCGTAAAATCGGTGAGCGCGGGAGAATAGACCGCGCCGCCCGCGCACGGGCCCATGATAGAACTGATTTGGGGAATGACGCCGCTGGCTAAAGTATTACGCAAAAAAATATCGGCGTAACCGCCGAGCGAAATGACGCCTTCTTGAATGCGCGCGCCGCCGGAATCGTTTAGCCCGATGATGGGCGCGCCGTTCTTCAACGCCAAATCTTGCAAGCGCACAATTTTTTCCGCGTGTGCTTCGCCGAGCGAACCGCCAAAGACCGTAAAATCTTGCGAATACACATAGACGAGCCGTCCGTCAATCGTGCCGTAACCGGTCACGACGCCGTCGCCAAAAATGGATTGTTCGCCGGGAATATGTTGGGTGACAAAAGCGCCCAGCTCTTGGAACGACCCTTCGTCGAGCAAAAGGTCAATGCGTTCCCGCGCTGTGTATTTGCCTTTGGCGTGTTGCTGGTCAATGCGTTTTTGTCCGCCGCCCATCAGCGCCTGCTCGCGCATTTGGCGCAGTTCAAAGAGGTTGCCGTCTATGGACATGAATCAAGTTTGAAGTTTGAATTTCAAATTTTGAACGCACGTTCAAGCGTCGAAATTCAAAATCAAGAAAACTGTTTCAACGTCTCGCGCGCAATTACGAGGCGTTGAATTTCGCTCGTGCCTTCATAAATTTCGGTGATTTTGGCGTCGCGGAAATAGCGTTCCAGCGGCAGTTCTTTGGAATAACCGATGCCGCCGTGAACTTGAATGGCTTTGGTCGTGACCCACATGGCTGTTTCGCTGGCGTACAATTTTGCCATCGAAGCGTCGCGCGTATATTTTTCGCCGCGCATTTTTTTCAATGCCGCGTTGTACACCAACAAGCGCGCGGCTTGAATTCGCGTCGCCATGTCCGCGAGCATCCATTGGATCGCTTGAAATTCGCTAATCTTGTTGCCAAACGCTTCGCGTTCTTTGGCATATTTCACCGACGCTTCAAACGCGGCTTGCGCGATGCCCAGCGCTTGCGCGGCGATGCCGATGCGCCCCGCGTCGAGAATACTCATCGCAATTTTGAAACCGTCGCCATCCTGCCCCACGCGTTCGCTCGCGGGAACGCGATAATTGTCATACGCGATTTCGCACGTCGCGCTCGCGCGGATGCCGAGTTTCGGCTCCACTTTGCCGCGCTCGAATCCGGGCTGCGTCGTGTCAATCATGAACGCGGACGTGCCTTTATGTTTCAAGGCGGGCTGCACCATCGCGAACAAGATAATGAAATCGGCGACGGGCCCGCTCGTCACCCACGATTTGCGTCCGTTGATGACATAACTGTCGCCGTCCGCCACCGCCATCGTTCTCATGTTGCCCGCATCGCTGCCCGATTGCGGTTCGGTTAACGAATACGCGCCGATTTTTTTGCCCGACGCGACCGGCGCGAGATATTTTTGTTTCTGCGCTTCGGCGCCGTATTTGTACAAGCCATAGCAAAACAAAGAATTGTTGACCGACATGATGGTGCCGTGCGCCGCGTCCGCTTTGGAAATTTCTTCCAGCGCTAGCGCATAACACAACGTGTCCAAACCCGCGCCGCCGTACTCGGTCGGAATCTCGATGCCCATTAAACCGAGTTCGCCCATCTGACGAATGGTCGCGCGCGGAAACTCGCCGCGCGCGTCATATTCCGCCGCAAGCGGCGCGATTTCTTTTTGCGCGAATTCGCGCGCCAGCGCGCGAATCTGTTTTTGTTCTTCGGTAAATTCGAAATCCATGAGGAGATTTTCGATTTTTGATTTATGATTTTCGATTTATGGTCAACTGCAAGTCGTTTGTTAAATCAGAAATCACAAATCCTAAATCATAAATTTTTCACACTATCTCAATCGCGACCGCGACCGCTTCGCCGCCGCCGAGACACGCCGACGCGATGCCGCGTTTGCCGCCGCGCCGTTTCAATTCGTACAATAGCGTCACCAAGATGCGCGCGCCGCTCGCGCCGAGCGGATGCCCCAACGCAATCGCGCCGCCGTTGACATTCACCTTGTTCCAATCCCAGCCGAGCGCGTTGCCGTCCGCCAACACTTGGGCGGCGAACGCTTCGTTCAACTCGAACAAATCTATGTCGTCGAGTTTCCAAGTCAATTTTTTGAGCAGTCCGTTAATGGCGTCAATCGGCGCCCAAAAAATTTTTTCGGGGACCGTGCCGGATTGATGATACCCCGCGACGCGTGCGATGGGTTTGTGTTCTTTGGCTAGACTTGCGTTCGCCAAAATTAACGCCGCCGCGCCGTCGCTCCAGCCGGGCGCGTTGCCCGCCGTCACGACGCCTTCTTTTTGGAACGCGGGTTTCAGTTTCGCCAGCGCTTCGAGCGAAGTGTCCGCGCGAATCGTTTCGTCCGCGTCAAACATTTTGACGCCGCCTTTGAGCGCGATTTCGATGGGCGCGATTTCGTCCGCGAATTTGCCGGCTTGCTGCGCCGCGTGCGCGCGTTGATGCGAACGCAGCGCGTATTCATCTTGCGCCGCGCGCGTCACTTGCATCGTTTGCGCGATAAATTCCGCCGCGTTGCCCATGTGCCAATTGCGAAACGGGTCGGTGAGCGCGTCAAACACCACCGCGTCGCGGAAATTTACGTCGCCCATGCGCGCGCCGCCGCGCAGTTGTTCCGACAGATAGGGACCCCGCGACATGCTTTCAAAACCGCCCGCCACAATCGCGTTGGCGTCGCCCGCGCGCAGCATTGCCGCGCCGAGCATGACGGTTTTCAATGACGAACCGCAGACTTTATTCACCAAGGTCGCGTTGATGGTGTCGGGCAAACCTGCGCCGAGCGCGGCTTGGCGCGCGGGCGCCTGGCCCAAACCTGCGCTTACGACATTGCCGAGCAGCGCTTCGTCAATTTGCTGCGGGTCGAGCGCGGCGCGCGCCACCGCCGCGCGAATGGCGTGCGCGCCGAGCTGCGGCGCGGAAATTGTTTGCAGTGAACCTTGAAATTTACCGGTGGGCGCGCGCGCGCCCGAAAGAATAAAAACCTCTGGGAAACTCATTTCGCATGACCTCGCGTCTATTATAACAAAAAAAGCGGAAACAGGGAGCAAAAAGGAGACAGGGCAACAAATCGCTCCCTGTCTCGCGGTCACTTGGTGATGTGACGTTCCCGTTCACGTCACGCGTTTTAGCGCTTGACGCAGTCGTTTATACATGCTGTCCACGTCTTGAGCCAAGACGCGCGCGCCGCCAATCGTCGTCATGAAATTGGTGTCGCCGTCCCAACGCGGCACGACGTGAATGTGCAGATGGTCGCGCAAACCCGCGCCCGCCGCTTTGCCCTGATTGATGCCGAGATTGTATGCCGTCGGTTTGAACGCGGCGTCGAGAACGTTCATGCTCAATTTCACCAGCCGATTCATTTCCGTCAACGTCTCGTCGGCGTGCGCGCGAAAATCGCCGTAATGCGCGTACGGCGCGACCATCAACGCGCCGGTGGTGTACGGGAAACGATTGAGCATGATGAGCGCGTCTTTGCCGCGCACGAGCAATAAATTTTTTGCATCGCGGCGCGGGGTGGCGGCGATGGCGCGACAGATAAAACAGGCGTCGTCTTTGGGCTGCTCAAAATACTTGTGCCGCCACGGCGCCTCGATGATGGTCAATCCGTTGACTTGCGGAAATGTTTGTTCAAGTATTTTTGGCTTGAGTGACATGGTGCAGGCAGCAGGTTTCAAGGAGCAGGTAGCAAGGCAAATCCCTGCTACCTACTCCTTGCTACTTTCGAATTTCCTTTTCATACACTTCTGGATTCACCGGCGTCGGCAATTTTTCGCCGTTCACGCCCGCAATCAAATTTTTCGCCGCCATCTCAGCCATCTTGCCGCGTGTGGCGATGGACGCGCTGGCAATGTGCGGTACGATGAGACAATTGGGTAGCGTCAACAGCGGGCTATCCATGTTAATCGGTTCGGGTTCGGTCACGTCCAGCGCCGCCGCGCGAATTTTGCCTGCGGATAACGCGTCATACAACGCGGCGGGGTCAATGACGGGCCCCCGCGCGCTATTGATGAGAATGGCGGACGATTTCATTTTTGCAAACGCGGCGGCGTTGAACATGTGGCGCGTCGTTTCATTCAAATCGGTGTGGATGGAAACGAAATCGGATTCGCGCAGCAGCGCGTCAATGTCCGCGTAAACGACGCCCATTGATTTTTCCAAATCTTCGCGACGATATTGGTCGTAATACAAGACGCGCATATCGAAACCGCTCGCGCGTTTTGCCATCGCTTGCCCGATGCGTCCGAAACCGATGAGCCCCAGCGTCGCGCCGTGAATGTCAATGCCGGTCAATAACTTGGGGCCCCACGTTTTCCATTTGCCCGAATGAACATAGTCCGAACCTTCGACCACGCGCCGCGCCGCGCTCATTAACAACGTGAACGCGAAATCGGCGGTGGTGTCGGTCAAGACGCCCGGCGTATTGCCAATCGGCAGCCCGCGCTGCGTCGCCGCCGGAATATCAATGTTGTCGAAACCGACCGCGTAATTGGACACGACGCGGATTTGCGGATTCAGGTCCATCAATTCCGCGTCAATCTTGTCGGTGAGCAGCGATAACAAACCCACTTTGTCGCGGATTTTTTCCAACAGAATTTCGCGCGGCGGCGGCAGTTCAGATTGCCACACTTCGGCATCGCACGCGTCGAGGACGAGCTGTAATCCTTCATCGGGAATAAGGCGAGAGACAAATACTTTATGTTTCATGGTTCACTCCTCAAACTTGAGATTCGCGCTTGCCATTTCGCTTTTCTGGATGATTGGCGCTTTGGTTTAACGCGCGGTTGCGTTAACGTTTGGGAAAAGGAGGAAAAATTTGGCGGTCAGCGCGTTGATATTTGAATGCAATGCTGCGATTATACAACCAAATCAAATTCTGATTTGCGAGAATTGAACGGGCGTGCTAAAATCGTTGGCGCAAATCCACTGTGCAGATTGTTCTGCGACGATGTGCCGCAACAAAACGCCTTGAAAGTTGCGCTTCAAATAGGGGAGTAGGCTAGAGGTAAACTGACCGTCTCCAAAATGGTAGTCCAGGGTTCAATTCCCTGCTCCCCTGTCACACTATGGCGCGCCGAAAAAATTTTTTCGGCGCGCCATCTTTTGCATCAAAAATTTCTAGCCGTAATAGACCAGATACAATTTTCCGATTTGAATAATCGCGCCCGGTTTAAGGTCGTGCGGTTTGTGCGGTTCGATGCGCTGACGGTCGAGCAGAGTGCCGTTCGCCGAATCTAAATCTTCGATTTGCCAATGACCGTACCACACCAGACGCGCATGTCGCCGCGAAACGCCAGCCGCCGCAGTTCCGCCAAAGGGCAGCAAATCTATATCCGGCATCCATTCACGCGCTGGGTCCGCGCGTCCGATGACCAATTCCACTTGCAGCGGGATCTGGAGGGTGCGGTCATTGACCGCTAGTTTGGGCGGCGCCAAATCCGGCGCTTCGAACGCGGGCGCGTTTTCGAGGGGCAAGCCGCAAAAGACGCAAACGGCATCGGTCGCTACATTGCGGCGTTCGCAGTTGAGGCAAAATTTTATTTGCGCCATTCTGACAAGCGAACCAATCGTAGAGCTTAGGAAATTTTGTCGGGAACGAGCGCCACGCGAAACCCGACGTAATCGTAACGATTTTCAGGATTGAAATGGGTGCGGTCTGCCGCGCGCACATGCGCGCGGTCGCTGAACCATGCGCCGCCGCGCAAAGCTTTGTAATAGCCCGTTTCGGGCCCTTGGGGATTGCGCGTCACGCGTTCGGCGTAATAATCGGACTTGTACCAATCGCTCACCCATTCCCAAACGTTGCCCGCCATGTCCCACGCGCCGTACGGACTCGCGCCGGCGGCGAAACCATCTACCGCCGTCGAGCCGGGCATTTTCGCTTCCGCGCAATTCAAACGCAGCGCGTCAAATGTATTGCCCCACGGATACAGCAATCCCTCAGTCCCGCGCGCGGCTTTTTCCCATTCCGCCTCTGTCGGCAGGCGCACCTGTTTACCGGTCAAATCGCCGAGCCAGCGACAAAAAACGGTTGCGTCGTACCAACTCACATTGACGACAGGATAACCGTTCTTTTGCGGAAAATCAAACGGCGCGACGCGGTTGGTCGCGTTTGTAAAAATGGTGTATTGGGCGACCGTAATAGGAAATTTGGAAATCCAGTAATCGTCCAACTCGACTTGCAATTGGGGCATCTCATCCGGCTGCGCGTCCGAGTCCACGCGCGGGTCGCTGCCCAAAAGAAAAGAGCCCGCCGGCACGCGCACATATTCAATGTACTGACCCGTGCCGATTTGCATCCGCAAGACGCCCTGAACAATCGAGACCGACAATTTCGGACGCGACGCAAGAATTTGTGTATGGTCGGTTGCGGCTTGCTCCGCTGGCGTAGGCGACGGGGTGGCGCGCACAATGCCGCGCGCCGCCAACATGCCGGTTACGCTGGGTTTGACGCTGGTCACATAAAATTCTTCGTCGTTTTCCGTATCGGTCGCGGCAAGGGCTTGGGGCGCTGCGTCAACAGCAGGCGGAAATATAGTGACGGATTCGGGTTCGGATTCGGATTCAGGTTCGGGTGCGGGTGCGGGCGGCGGCGTTTCTATCACGGAGGGCGCGGGACGCGGCGCGGACGTGCGTTCGATGCGCGGCGCGTCCAGACGCGAAGGCGCAAAGCCAAAAGCCGACAATAAATCTTGCGCCGTTTGGTACCGCTGCTGTGGGTACAAACCCATCGCTTTTTCGATAATGCTTTCGGTGCCAAAAGAAATCTGCGGATTGAGTTCGCGCACGCCGCGCATGGCGTCGGGATGCAAGAGCCGCACATGCACATCCGGCGGCGATTTGCCGGTCAGCAGGGTGTACAGCGTCGCGCCGAACGCGTAAATGTCGCTGCGCGGGTCGGTGTGGCCCACTTCGCGCGAATACTGTTCGAGCGGCGCGTATTCCGGCGTGCCGACGCCGCGCAGCAGCGTGAGCGTGCTGGGTTGACTCGGGTCAAACAATTTCACGAGTCCGAAATCTACCAACATGATGCGGTCGTCGGGCGTGAGAATCATGTTGTGCGGTTTAATGTCGCGGTGAATAATTTTGTTGGCGTGCAAATAAACCAACGCGTCCAAAATTTGACGCGCCCAATTCAAGACCACCGCTTCGGGCTGCGCGCCGCGCTGCTGCACGAGCCGATTCAAGTTTTCGCCTTGAATCAAATCCATGACGATATATTCGTTGGCGTCAATGGAAAAATAATCGTAAATGTGCGGCAGATTGGGATGATTGACGTTTGCCAGCACTTGGGCTTCACGGCGAAATTGTGTGCGCGCTTGCGTCATGCCCTGCGCGGTGCCATTCGGGTCGGGCGTGCGTTCTTTGAGCGCGACGTCGCGTTCGAGCGAAAGGTCGCGCGCATGATAGACCGCGCCCATGCCGCCCTTGCCCAACAGGTCAATGATTTTATAGCGCTTGTTGATGATTTCGTCCGGAATCAAAGCCATGGCGTTTCACTGTCATATTGCATTATTGCGAACGACGATTACGCTGATATTGTCCGCGCCGCCGGCGGCATTGGCTAATTGCACGAGCTTGGCGCACGCCGCCGCCGCATCAACCTCATCCGTCAAAACGCGCTGTATCTCCGGGTCGCGCACCAATTCCCACAGGCCATCGCTGCACAAGAGAAATTGGTCGCCCGGTTCTAAATGGATGGCGCCGTCCTCGACCGGAAAAATATCGGGCGCCGCCGCGGCGTCGCCCAAACTGGAGAGAATGATGTTGCGCTGCGGATGATAGTACACTTCTTCGGGATTGAGAATGCCGTTCGCGACTAACATGCCGACGTACGAATGGTCGCGCGTCACGGGCGCGAACGCGTTGGCGCGCAATAAATAGGTGCGACTGTCGCCGACATTGACCACATACGCTTGCGAATCCAAAATCAGGACAGCCGTCAACGTGGCGCCGCTCTGAATGGCGTGCGCGGTTTGATATTCCAATAAACCTTCATTCGCGGCGGTAAAGCCCGCGCGCAATTCCGCGCGAATCGTTTCATCTGTCAAATCAGCTCCATTCCAAAAGGGCAGGAGCAGGCGCGTCGTCCATTCGCGCGCCAAAATTTGTAGAACCATGCGGCTGGCTACTTCGCCCGCCGCCGCGCCGCCCACGCCATCGGCAAGCATAAACAGCGCGCTCGTTTTAGCCCAAGTCCCCTGACCCGCGAATACGACCGTTGCGATACAATCTTCATTGAGTTCGCCTTGCGCGCTGCGTTTCAAACCCGTATCGGATTGCGCGGCAAAGGTTAAATGCGTCTGCGCGCCGTGCGCCGCCGCAGGCGTTTCATTTACGAACGCATACGCGTAATCGTCAATTACAAAACTAGAGGCGGGCAATTGGCGCGGGTCGGCGGGCGCGCGTTGTTCGGTGAGACGCAAAAGTTGCGGGTCGGCAAGGAGATTGCCGCAAAAACCACATTCGCGCGCGTCGCCCTGATTTTCGACGCCGCAGAACGGACACGTCCGCGTTGCGACGACAAGATACTCGTTGGCGGTTGCGGTGGACGCGACAAATTGGACAATCGTATAGCGGTCGAGCAGCAAAGCGCCCGGCGCCAAAGGCGCAGGCAGTTCGTTGGGAGAAATTTTATTTTCGGCGGACTCGGCAGTCATCTTGATTTCTCGAAAGGGGTTCGTCACGCGTTGCGCGCAAGGCGCGCGGTCATTCTAGCATGGATTGTTGCAGTTTGTCATTTGCTTTTTTCATTCTTCCATTCGGCGGCGCGTTCTATCCTATCAAGATACCGATTCTCGGCGCAATTGAAAATAGGAATAATATGCTAAATTGTATGCGCGCGGACCAAGACCCCAAGGGTTTTCGAAAATCCTCAAGGTCTTGTTTTGCGCGGAATTTCGAGATGCGGGTAATTACCGAGGGCAGGACTGGCAAAGTCGCGTGTCGGGCCAAGACCTCAAGTGTTTTGCGACGCGAATGCCCATCGCGTCGCGCGGCGCGGCAAAAACACTTGAGGTCTTGCGGACAATGTGCCAGCCCGGTCGCCGAGGGCGACTGTCTGAACGGCCATCTCATTGTCGCTTAAACTCGAAATCATTTCAACCTAACGTCGGCGCGAGACAATGCGCAAGGCGCAATGTATAATGCGGAATAATGAACGGGGCGCATGGCAAGGATGCGCGCGTGTAAATCGAGGAAACAAAATATGAAAATGCGGTGGCGCTATATCGGCGTTTTATTTTTGGTGTTGAGCGTGTTTATGTTTGGTTTGGCGGGCGGCGTGCTGCTCGACCGTTATGTGGACAAGGCGAGCGCCGCTTCCGCGCACGGAGATTCGCGCCCCGATACCGCGCTGCTCATTCAGGCGTGGCGTTTGATTGACCGCTACTATGTGGATCGCGCGGCGGTGGAACAACAGCGCTTGACGTATGGCGCGATTACGGGCATGGTGGACGCGTTGGGCGATACGGGGCATTCCACTTTTCTCACGCCCGAAATGTTGAAACAGAATGAAAATTATACGGCGGGTTCATTCGAAGGCATTGGCGCCCAAGTGGAACAACGCGGCGATTACGTCGTCATTGTCGCGCCGATGGACGATTCGCCGGCGCTCAAAGCGGGCTTGAAACCGGGCGACGCGATTTTTCGAGTGGACGGCGAGGACATGACCGGCAAGAGCATCCAAGAGGTGATTGATAAAATTCTTGGACCAGCTGGAACGCAAGTGACATTGACGATTATTGACGCGGCGGATGGTTCGCAGCGCGAACTCACGTTGACGCGCGCGAAAATTGTGGTGAACAATGTTTCGTGGGCGCAGGTGCCCGGAACGACGATTGCGGTGGTTCGCATCGCGGGTTTCAGCGATCAAGTTAGCGCGGGTTTGAAAAAAGCATTGACCGAAATCAAGGCGCAGCGCCTGACCGGCGTGATTTTGGATTTACGCAACAATCCCGGCGGCTTGTTGAGCGAAGCGATTACGACGGCGAGCCAGTTCTTGAGCCAAGGCGATGTGCTGTTGCAAAAAGACGCGCAGGGCAATATCGAACACATGCCGGTAGAAACGAGCGGCGTGGCGACAGATTTGCCGATGGCGGTGTTGATCAATTACGGCAGCGCGAGCGCATCCGAAATTGTTTCGGGCGCGCTGCAAGACGCGGGGCGCGCGAAATTGATTGGCGAAACGACGTTCGGCACCGGCACGGTTTTGAACACGTTTGATTTGTCGGACGGTTCGGCGATGCTTTTGGCGACGCGCGAATGGTTGACGCCGAACGGACGCGTGATTTGGCATCAAGGCATCAAACCCGATGAAAAAATTTCGCTGCCCGCCGGCGTGGCGCCCTTGACGCCCGCGGTGTTAAAGACGCAAACCGAACGCGCTTACAAAGCGAGCCGCGATTTGCAATTACAGCGCGCGGTGGATTGGTTGATGTGTCCGCATGGCGGCTGCGCGAGCGACGCGGTAAAATTTCCCGGCAAAGACAACTAGCGCGGCGCTGCCGCAACCGCGTGTGGAATAATTTCCAAAACAGTTCCTCGTCGCGTTTTTGGCGAAACGCAGAATGATGAAAACGGCAGACCGATAAAAGGTCTGCCGTTTTTTTGATGCCGCGTACGGGGTTCGAACCCGTGGTCTCAGCCTTGAGAGGGCTGCGTCCTAGTCCACTAGACGAACGCGGCGGACGTTCGGGATTATAGCACGGCTTGGCATTTTATCAACTTGATTTCCCATGCCAGCTAGGGCTGGTACAAGTCGAGCGTGGGCCCAAGTCCCCAAGTGTTTTGTGGCAAGCATAGCTATCGCGTCGCGCGACACGATGAAAACACTTGGGGGCTTGCGGACAATGCGCCAGCCCTGCGGTCATTGCAAAAGCGTTTCCAGCAAGTCGTCCCGCGTCTGCCAAATGTCCCATGCCGCGCCCCGTATCGGCAAGCGCGTCAAATCGTCCGCGCGATACATGCCAAATTCGAGCGCGTAATTTCCTTGCGCCAAATTTTGCGGAACCGTCACGGTCAAAGTGTCGCGCACTATTTCGCGCGCGTTCCACAAATGCGTCGGATACAAATTGTCGCGCGGCTGCGCGTCGCGTTGAACGATGAGATTGTCTTGCGCGTCCGTAAGATGCAAAAACAGAACGTAATCGCTATCGGGAATTTCGCGCGCGCGCCAAGCCACATTCACGTTCAATACATCGCCGGGCTGGAGCGCAAACGCCGACGCGTTATTTTCATTCACAACAATTTCTTGGCCCGCGCGCTGCACGCGCAGAGTTGCGTCGAGCAAATCGAATTGTTCTCCGAATGTCGCGCGCGCGGCGCCTGGCGCGTTCGCGCTTTGCGAAAATTTAAACTGCGTCAGCGATGGCGTGATTTCGTTGCCCTGCGGGTCGCGCGCGGTGAGCGGACGCGTAGCGCCCTGACGCGTCAAGCCGACTTCGATGCGTCCGACCGGCGGATAGGTTGGCGGATTTTTTACGGGGATACGATATGCGTCCGCCAAAATTTCGTTCGGCTGCCACAAACGCGTCGGCGCGAGCCCATTGCCCGGAAACGCGTCCCATTGCCCCAAGAGATTGCCCTGCGTATCATAGACGTGAACATACATCGCCAAATCGTCCGCAATCGGTTTATCCGTGCGCCAATACAACGTCAACGGCAATTCATTTCCTTGCAAAAAGCGCGGCGCGGCATAACCGACCAATTCGGGCTGCGCGGCGCCGGCGTCGAAAAAAATATGCACGGGATTTGGTACGTCCGCGTCGTTCGCCCAGCGCGCGGGCTGCGCGTACACGGGCGCGATGAGTAGCCAGGGCGCGGCGAGCGCGCACAGGACAAGAAAAAATGACAATAACGCCGGCAAAAGTATTGCGGATTGCGGATTTTTGTTTTCTGATTTTCGGTTGGCGATTTGCCGCACGCGATACGCGAACGCGCTCAAACCGAACGTGAGCAAAATGGCGATGGCGGCGATGGCGGGAAACATCAAACGCCCTTGCGACGCGTACGTCATTAACGTCCAGCGAATCAGCGCCGCAAACACAATCGCCGTTTGCAGCGCGGGAATCCACCACAACGCGGGCAAGGCGCGCCGCGCCGCGCTCCAAATCAAACCGATGACAGCCAGCAACGAAAATAAATCAAGAACGGTATAGACCCAATCGGGCGCAATCACATTCACGCCGCCGAAATTGCCCCAGAACGAAATACGAAAGCCCTGAAATTCGTCGAGCAAACCGAATAGCGTTTGCGGCGCGCGGCCGCCCGCGATTTCGAGCCAGACGTTGAACGCCAACGGGTCGCCGTACAAAATGAAATTGCGCGCAAACCACCAGCCCGCGATGAGCGCGACGGGGATGCCGATGAGGATGCCGCCGCGCGCCAACACTTTCCAATCGCGCGCGCGCCATGCCAGATATAAAATCACGCTGCCCGCGACGCCGCTGACCGCGAGGTTGCTCACTTTGGTCAACAGCGCCAAACCGCAAACGATGCCCGTCGCCAGCAAACGCGCGTTCGTCGCGCCACGCGTGACGAGTTGCGTTATCAAAAGCAGCGCGCCCGTCGCCAGCAGCGCCGCCAGCGAATCGTTATTCACCGACGCGCTGATAAACAAAAACATTGGATTGAACGCGACGACGCTCGCGGCAATCAGCGCGAGCGCGTGCGCGCGCGAGAGAGAGGAAAAAATTTCGCGCGCGAGTTTGTACGTGAGAAACACGGTCCCCGCGCTAAACAAGACCGAGAGCAAACGAATGAGATGGACGGCGAGCGCGGTATTGCGCCACGGAAAATTTTCCGCGCTCGTATGGACAATCAGATTCTTGTTGCCGAACGCGAGCGGCACGCCGATTTTGGCGTACGGGTTGCGCCACAAGCGTTCCGGCAAATCGCTGGCGTCAATCCATAAAGTGGTCGCGGCGGCGAGCGCGTAATAGAGCGGCGGCTGTCCGCCTTCCTGTTCCCACAATTGTTTTTGCGCCGGTTCTTGGACGGGCAAACCGTTGCCGCGCGCGAGCCATTGCACGTACGGGTAATGCCACAATTCATCGCCCGCTTCAAACAGCGGCGTCGTAACGGAATACAACGCGCCGAGCGCGCCAAAGAGCGCGAGCAGAAAATATATCGCGCGCGGCTGAGCCAAAAATTGTACGACGCGCGTCATGGCTGCACCTGAATCGCCGTATCGAGTAAAACGCGATTGTCTGGCAAGGGCGCGCGCTGCGCGTCAAACAGCGGCGCGCGTGCGCCCGTCGCTTCGTCATACATGCCGACCGCGAGACGATAAGCGCCCGGCGGCAAAGCGGCGGGCAGCGTGAGCGCGTACGGGTCCGCAATGTATTCGCCGGGAAACCAACGCGTCGTCGGCAGCGCGCCGCGCTGCGGAATGGAATCTTGCTGCGCGCGGACGACGCCATTCGCATCCGTCAGATGCACAAACACTTTCCAATTTTTGGTTGGCGCGCGCGTGGCGTTCCAAATTAGCGTCAGCGGAATCGTCTCGCCCGCGCGCCAGAGCGGACGCTCCAATTGATACCCGCGCAATTGAATCGCGTCGCCGACGAAAACCACTTGCGGATGCGAAAGCGTGGGTTCGCGAAAGACGCGCTGCGATTCGTCCAGCGCCAAACGAATTTCCGGCAGCGCCTGTCCGTTGTACGTCAAGAGAAATTTTGCGAAACCCGCAGGCGTTTGCGGCGGCAGGGTGATGGTGTGGCGCGCGCGCACGCTTTGCGTCGGTTCGAATGGCGCTTGACTCGAAAACAACGCGCCTTGATACAAAATAGTTTCCGCGCCGTCCGCGTTGCGAAATTTGATTTCAAAATTGCCGTCGCCGCGCGTCAATCCTTGCCACCACGTATAAAATTCAATCACGTCGCCGCCGCGCGGTTCGATATTGCTCACGCCATAACCCAAAAATTGCGCGTCGTTCAAATTCACTTGCAGCGGCCGCGGGATACGCAAAACTTCGGGCGGCGCGGCGGTTTGCGCGGCGCCGACGTCCAACGTCACTTCCACGCGATTGGATTCTCCGACCAGCGTTTGCGGCTCTTGGGAATCGCGCGCGAACGCGGCGAGCTCGAGGCGATATTTTCCCGGCGGCGCGTCGGGCGGAATGAAAATACCTTGCATATCGCGCTGTGGCTCTTGCAAGTCGCGCCCGCCGAACGGCAGCGTTTCTTGTTCGCGCCACACGTTTCCCGTATCGTCGCGCAGCTGCCAGACCAAACGTATTTTTTTCCATGGCGCATCCGGCGCCCAATTCAAAACGGTCGTGACAAACGCGCCGGCGCGCGGCGCGGCGAGATAATGCAGCGCGCGCAATGCATCCGCCGCGTCAAATTGTCGCAAGGTCAACTGCCGCGCGGCATTGCGTAAAGTCACGCGCCATAACGACGCGACGGGCGTAAGGTCCAAGCGCGAAAAATCGAGCGTTTCGGTGTCGGCTGGATAGCGCGTCAGATATACGGCGGTTCCATTTTGCAGCGCCGCGCGCACGCGCGCCGCGACATCGCCTTGCGAAACGAGCGCGAGTTGGTCTTGGTACACCACAATTTTGTCGCGTTTTAAATCGCGCCGCATCTTTTCGACGTATGCGTAATATTCGAACGGCGTCAAATCTTCCCACGGGCCCATCAAGACGGCATTTTTTTCCAATGGCTCGGCGAGAATTTCTTGCCAGCGCGCATCGGCGGCGTCGTTGCGGCTCTGGTCGTTGCGCGCATAATTTGTCCACAATAAAAACGCGGCGACGAGCGCGACGGAAACCAAAAGCGCGCCTTGCGCGACGCGCGCGCGCTGTTTCGACGCAAGGCGCGTTTGCAGCGCATCGCACAGTACTGCCAGCCCGATGCCGACGAAAAACAAAAACGTCAAATACGACGGGATGAAAAAAATTTCGCTGTCCACAACCCAGAACACAATTGCAAACGCGGTTTCGCCGAGATGCGCGAGCAGCACAAGCCCAAGCCATTGACGCGGCGGGACGTTACCGGGAAAGCCGCGCGGCGCGCGTTGAAACGCCAGCGCCGCAATGCCGACCCAACCGAGCGCAAAACCGACAATAGTAAATTGTTCGATGAGCAGCGGCAGATAAACTTGCGTGATGCGTTCCCAGATAAAACCGGGCGGACCGAATTTTAGCCATACGGAAACGTTGGACGCGAGAATCATGTCCGCGAAATTTTGCGCGTGATATTCCACGCCTACATCGCTCGCGCCGCGCAGCGGAATGTACAAATACAACAGCAGCGGCAAGAAGAGCGCCGCGCCGTTTGTGAGCCAGAGACGCGGCTGCAATAATTTTTTGCCCGCGCCCCATACGACGAAAAGCGCCAGCGCGGGCGCGAGCCACAGGATGGTGCGATGATGCGTCAGCGCCAGACCGTAGGCGAGCGAAACCCACCACAGCGGGATGCGTTCCGCGCGCCACAACAGCGCGAACCACAGCACGAGGACGATGAAAAACGAATTGAGCGTATAAACGTCGGGAATGACCGCTTGCGACCACTGCACGCGCGACAAGCCAAAGAGGACGGCGGTGAGCAAAGCGACGCTGCGGCGTTGCGTCTGCGTTCGCATGGACGCGTAAATCAAAACCAGCGTGAGCGCGCCGAGAAAACCGGAAAACACATTCGCGCGGTACGCGATGGTTCCGGCGGGCAGCGCCAGCGTCCAAAGTTTCGCGAGCAGAAAATAGAGCGGATAACCCGTATGCGTGACGCCGAGGTTGTAAATGACCGTTTGGAATTCGCCGAAATCGCCGTCCAGTACGCCGGGCGCGGCGGTGGCGGCATACAACGCGAACGACGCGAAAAACAACCCAGCCACAATGAGCGCGTCCCAATTGACCGCCAGCGTGTGCAAGGTTTCGTCAAACGTTTTTGTGACGCGCTGCGTCATGGACAGCCCTCCGGCGGCGCGTTCACGCGCACATCGCTCAAGGTTACATAGTCCGCGTCGGCGCCGCGCAGATTGACGCGTTCGTCGGGCGCGCCGAACGGATAAACGCCGACAATGACATTGTACGCGCCCGCGCGCGCGCCCGAATTCAACGGCACGCGGATTGTGTCGCGGAACATTTTGCCCGGCTGCCAATAGACGGTTGGATACGCGCCGCCGCCCGGAATCACATCCTTGTTGCCCGCGACGGCGCCTTGCGCGCTCACCAAATGCGCGAACACGCGATACGTGGCGCGAAGGCGTTCGACGCTCGTCCAATCTAAATGGACGTCCAAAGTTTCGCCGCACGAAACGGCGCGCGCGCCCAATTGATAACCGCGCAGCTGCATTCCATTTTCAAACGTCGCGTCCAGCGGCGCGCCGTCAATTTGCGCGCTCGCCGCGTCGCGCAGCGTTGGGCGCGCGAACGCGGGAAGCGTGAATGCAATCAAAACAAATAGCGGCAGCGCCAACGCCAATGCCGTCCAGACCAAACTTGTGTGGCGCGTCACCGCGCGCTCATCCGCCGCGCGGCGCACGCGTGAAACGATTTGCCACACGCTTTCGCGCCAGCCCAAAACATAAATCAGCGCCACCGTCGCGATGGCGGGAAATAAATAGCGGCCCTGATCCGTGCCGCTTGCGACGCGTATGAATTGCACTTGGGCGGCAAAAATGAACGCGAGCCACGCGAGTAACATGCCGAGCGCGCCCAAACGCGCCGCGCCCAACGCGCGTCTCTGCCGTATGCCATACGCCGCCGCGCCGATAACGCCGACAAGCAAGGCAAACAGCAACGCGTACAAAAACCATTGCGGAAAATCGCCGGGCGTCGGTCCGCCCCAAAACGTTTGCCACAACCACGGTAAATTGATTTGCCACAATTCGGGCAGCGTCAACGGCGCGTCGCGCGGCGGCAGCGCCGACGCCGCAATTAAACGGTACGCGAGCGCGTCGCCGTACAAAATTTGATTGCGCGCAAAATACCACGCGCTCAAAATTACAATGGGCCCCAGCGCGGCAAAGGTCAAGCCAAAGAGCGCGCGCCACGCACGCGCCCGATACGCGGCAAAAAGAATGACGACGGCGCCCAAAGGCAGCAAACCCAACGCGGTAGTTTTGGTCAACAATGCCAGCGCGATGAATGTACCCAAGAGCGCGCTCGTTTTCCAATTTGCAGATTCGGCGCGCAGAATCATTTTTACCATGACCCATAACGCGAGCGTACAAAACGCGACGAGCGGCACATCGTTCGACACCAACGCGCTCGCAAACAAAAAAGACGGATTCCATGTCGCCACAGCCGTCGTCGCCAGCGCGAGATAACGGTAGCCGGGAAACAGCGCCGTGACGAGCAGCCAGATGGCGCCGACGCTCAACATGCCAAACAATATCGTCACGCCGCGCGCGAGATGCACCGCGAGCGTCGTGCGTTCGTACGGAAAATCTTCGGCGGCGAGATGAAAATAGAGATTGCGCCCACAACACGCGCGGTCGCCGGTGAACGATTGCGCGGGATTTCGCTGCAAACGGCGCGCGTAATCGGATGTGTCAACGGGCGAAAACGCCAATGCCGCGAGCGCGTAATAGAGCGGCGGCTGCCAACCTTGATGCCCCGCCGCGCCGCCGCCCGCTTGAAATAATTGCACGGGCAGGGCGCGTTCGTCGGCAAGATATTTGGCGTAGCGAAAATGGTCGTCTTCGTCGGGCCCCTCGAACAAGGGTATGACGACGGCGTAGGTTGCCGCCAAAACGGCAAAGACGCTCAAGAGGAAAAATAAAAATGGGTCAACGCGACGCAATGGAATAATAAACTTTCGTCGGGATGAAATGCGGAGTGAAAACGGAAATGCGAAACGATTATAGAACGCGGCGCGGAAAAGACAAAATAGTCGGGGCGCGGAATGACGACGCCTTTTTATTTGGCGCGACGCGGCGGCTATGCTAAAATCACGTCCACGCAGTTTTGGCGTCGGGGCGCGGTTCGAGCCAGCCCCAATCACCAGTGGGCGCGCCCAAGGCAGCGCCTCGACGGAGTTTTCCCATGACACCCTATTGGTTCTCAAAACAATTACCCGCTTCGCGTCACGGCATCGAAAACGCTATGCGGCTTGCTTTTTGGGCGCAAGGTTTTGGCGATTCGTATTTTACTTGTACCCAAGCCGATGTGCCGGTCAAGTGCGTCGGTTTGTGGAAATCGGATTTTCCGCTACAGGTAGAATGGACGCCGTCCGATTATTTTATGGTCACGATGCCCGAACCGAATAAGGACGCGCTTGCCGCGTTCGAGCGCGTGCTGGGGCATCACGCCATGGCGGCGTATCGCAACGCGCAAGGGCAGGTGGTGGTCGAATGGCGCGCCAAAAACGCCCAAGCGCGTTGGGACGAACTGAGTCAGAGCGGCGCGCCAGACCTCGAACGCCTCAGTTGAATCATTTTTTGTACGCACACAACGGGGTTTGCAGGTTGCTCGCGTCGCGCAATGTGCGGCGCCGCTTGCAAACCTTTTTTGTTGATGCCGCGCGCGCCGCGTCCTAACCGGACGCAACAGCAGTCATACATCAAACGCTGTCTTGGCCGTCGGCGCGCGACACGCTAAAATTCTCTGCATGTCTGACCCTAAACTTTTGCTCATTGACGCGCACGCGTTGATTCATCGCAGTTATCACGCGATTGAACGCGACCTGACCTCGCCGTCGGGCGAACCGACAAAAGCGGTGTACGGGTTTGCGTCCACGTTGCTCAAGGTCATCAAAGAGCAGCAGCCGCAGTACGTGATTGCGACGTTTGACGCGGGCAAAAGTTTTCGCGCGGAACAGTTTGCCGCATACAAGGCGAATCGGCCCGCGACGCCCGACGATTTGAAATCGCAATTTGCGCGCTGTCAAGAATTTTGCCGCGTCTTGGGCATTCCCGTGTTTGCGTTGGCGGGCTATGAAGCCGATGATTTAATCGGCACGCTCTCTAAACAGGCGGAGGAAAAAAAACTCGACACGCTGATTTTGACGGGCGACCGCGACACGCTGCAATTGGTGGACGCCAAAACCCAAGTCTTGATGATTATGGGCTACACCGGCGAGCTCAAGCTGTACGACGACGCGGCGGTGCGCGAACGCTTTGGTTTTGCGCCAAAGCAGTTGATTGATTTCAAAGCGCTGCGCGGCGACGCGTCCGACAACATTCCCGGCATTGCGGGCGTGGGCGACAAGACCGCGACGAAATTATTGCAAGAGTTTGGCAGCGTCGAAAAAATTTATCGCAACCTTGCATCCGTCGAAGGCAAGGTCGGCGAAAAAATCCAAGCCGCGCGCGCCCAAGTCGAATTGAATAAACAGTTGGTGACGATTGACCGCGCCGCGCCGGTGACGCTCGACGTGAACGCTGCGCGTTTTGGCGAATATGAACGCGCGCCAGCGGTCGAACTGCTGCGCGAACTCGGTTTCCAATCTCTGCTCGCGCGTTTGCCCGGCGACGGCGATGGCGATGCGGCGGACCTTGCGGCGCACGCGCCCCAAGATATTGAAAGCAAATACGCGGCGGTCCTTTCTGAAACGGACTTGGCGGCGTTGGTCAAACGCATCAAGAAAAACAAGGCGTTCGTCGTGGATGTGGAAACGACGGATTTGGACCCGCAGCGCGCGCAATTGGTCGGCATTGCGTTAGGCGTAGGCGCGGGCGAAGCGTATTACATTCCAATCGCGCAGGACGCGCCGATCCGCGCGCCCGTTGCGAGCAAAAAAGTCGTTCGCGAGCAGAAACAAGCGACGCTGTTTGATGCGTCCGCGCCGACCATCGCCGTTGCCGCCGACGCGCCGCCGCCCGCCGCCTTGCCGCTCGAACGCGTGCGCGCGCATTTGGCGAGCGTATTCGCGGACACGAAAATCGAAAAATACGCGCACAATGCGAGTTACGATTGGGGCGTTTTGCGCCGCGCCGGTTTGGATTTGGATCGCTTTGCCTTTGACACGCTGATTGCGGCGCACCTTTTAGAAAATAACCCGCAAGCGATTGGTTTGAAAAATTTGGCGTTTCAACATTTTGGCGTGCAAATGACAGAGATTCAAGCGCTCATCGGCAAGGGCAAGAATCAAATTTCGATGGCGCAGGTGAGCGTCGAAAAAATTACGCCATACGCGGGCGCCGACGCCGATTACACGTATCGCCTGTTTGAAAAATACAAACCGCTGCTGCGTGAACGCGGTCTCGAAAAATTATTTTACGAAATCGAAATGCCGCTCGTCGCGGTCATTGTGGATTTGGAAGCGGCGGGCGTTTTATTGGACGTAGAGGTTTTGCACGCGCTGTCGCGCGAAATTGCGACGCGTTTAGCTGAGATTGAAAAACAGGTTTATGCGATGGTCGGCGCGCCGTTCAATCTCAATTCGCCGATGCAGCTCAGCGAAGCGTTGTTTGAAAAATTGGGTTTGTCGGCGCAAGGGTTGGAGCGCACCAGCACGGGAAAAATTTCAACGGCGGCGGGCGCGTTGGAAACGCTGCGCGACAAGCATCCGGTCATTCCGTTGATTCTGGAACACCGCGAATTGTCCAAACTGCAAGGGACGTACGCGGATGCGCTGCCGCAATTGGTGAATCCCACCGACGGACGCGTCCATACGAGTTTCAATCAGACGGGCGCGGTCACGGGGCGTTTGTCGTCGTCGAATCCGAATCTGCAAAACATTCCCGCGCGCACGGAATTGGGGCGCCGCGTGCGCCGCGCGTTCATTGCGCCGCCGGGCAGCGTGTTGGTATCGGCGGATTATTCGCAGGTCGAATTACGCATCCTCGCGCACGTTTCGCAAGACCCGAATTTTTTGCAAGCGTTCGCCAACGGCGAAGACATTCACGCCAGCACCGCTGCGACATTGTTTAACGTGCCGCTGTCCGAGGTTACGTCGGCGATGCGCCGTCTGGGCAAGACGATTAATTTTGGCGTCGTGTACGGCATCAGCGATTGGGGCGTCGCGGGGCGCACGGAACTTTCGCTGGAAGAATCGCGCAAACTCATTAACGATTATTACGCGCGCTATCCGCGCGTGCGCGATTATCTGGAACGCACCAAAGTGATGGCGCGCGAAAAAGGGTACGTCGAATCTTTGCTTGGTCGCCGCCGCTATTTTCCCGAACTCGCATCGGGGCGCAAATTGCTGCCCGCGCAAAAGAATCAAGCCGAGCGCGAAGCGATCAACATGCCGATTCAGGCGACGGCGGCGGACATTATCAAAATTGCAATGGTGCGCTTGCACGCCGAGTTACACAAGGATAAATTTCAAGGCAGAATGATTTTGCAAGTGCATGACGAATTGGTGTTTGAATGTCCCAGCGCCCAAGTGGCAGAGTTCGCGCCGCGCGTGCGTCGCATCATGGCGGACGCGTATCCGCTCGACGCGCCGCTCCAAGTCGAAGTCAAAGTCGGCGCGAATTGGGACGAGATGACGAAACTACGCGAATGAATATCTTTACGGCAACGGATATTAGAGCGCTGAGCGACGCGCACGCGGCAGACCCAGCGTTTGATGTCGCGCGGCTGCAAGCGCGTAATCAACTTGCGTGGTTGCACGAGCGCATCTATGGCGAAATGCGCGCGCGGCGTTGGGATGTCCATTTTCGGCCCGAATGGTCTCTCTCGCCCGCGCAGCGTTCCGAGAGCAAGCCGCGCGTTGACGTTTTGCGTTTGCGGTACACCAAAGCCGAATACGTTGTTCATCTCATGCAAAAACAATTTGGCGGTCCCGCTTTGACGTGGGACGATTGCGCGTGGTTGGGCATCGGGTTGGACGGGCAGGGTGTATTTGTCGAGTGGCAGCTTTCGGCGAGCGCGCAGCTCGACGCGCAAAATTTTTACAACAAAGTTACGCAAGGCGCGCCGGAAAAACGTACGCTGCGTCAAATTTTCGCGGAATTGAGCGGCGAAGGCGCGCTCGAATTGTCCGCGCAGGGTCAACGCGTTTTGCATGTGCGCTGCGCGCGGTTGGTGGATTTGAATGTGTTGAACGATACGCTGGAAAAATTTACGCCCGGACAACACGCGTGGCGCGTCGTCACGCGCGTGGCGGTCGCCGACCCGCGTTTGCAGATCAATGTCGCGCCGGATGAATTGTTGTATCGGCTCGCGCAATTGTACGCGCTGCATCAATTTGCCGCGTGGGCGCCGCGCAATAATTTTTTAGCGCGCGCGCGCGGCGAATCCAATTCCGGCATCGCGCCTTGATTGCGCGCGGCGCGCGCGCGCAAGTGTATGGTCTTGACGCTCCGCTCCTCTGACGTGTTGGCAATCACAGCCGGCTTGCGCTAGTGCATTGCAAAACACGCGCTATGCTTCGAATGTTCAAAAGCGTAATAATACTTTTTCCCGTTTTATTTGTCTTGGCTGCTTGTTCTTTATCAAGTGATCCGACGGCGCCGCCGACGACGCCGACGACGCCAAGCAGGCGCGTAATGGTTATCACGGCGACGCCGGAAATGGTTGTCGCCCGCCTGCCGAGCGCCACCGCGACGTTATCGCCGACCGCCACATACACGCCAACGCCGACGCGGACCGCGACGCCCACCGCGACTGCGCCGCCGACCTACACGCCGACCCACACGCCGACGCCGGACCCGTTCGCGCTGCCGAGTACGCTTGGCGGTACGCGCGCCTTTGCGCGCGCGGACGTCTTGAAGCTCAGAAATCCCAAGCCGCTGCGTATCAGCCCTGCGTTCTTTGGGGTCGGCTACTGGTCGCCGCCCATGGGCAAATTGGCGCGTCAGGAATTGACGGCGCTGCAATTGACCGTGATTCGTTGGGGCGGCGAAAATTTCGAGCTGGAAAAATTCGCGTGGAGCGATCTGGATCGTTTTATTCGGGACGCGCGCCAGATGAATATGGAGCCGTTGATTCAAGCGCCGTACGCGCATCACGACCCCGCGTTTGCGGCGGAAATGGTGCGCTATGTCAACGTCGAAAAAAAATATGACGTGCGCTTTTGGAGCATCGGCAACGAAGAGGATAAAAATTATCGCGGCGGCGCGCGCGAAAAATTTATTCAATCGTGGCGCAGTTATCGCGACGCCATGAAAGCGGTGGACCCGCGCATTACGATTCTTGGGCCCGAATTGGCGTTCGCCTACAATTTTACGCGGCCCGAACAAGATTGGTTGACGCCGTTCTTGCAAGTGAACGGCGATGCGGTGGATGTGGTTTCGCTGCATCGGTATCCGGCGCACGGAAATCAAGCCAGCATCGCGACGCTGCTGCGCGACGCGACCGGGACGACGTCGCGCGTGCGCGCTTTGCGTAATCATATCCGCGCGGTGACGGGGCGCGATATTCCGCTCGCGTTTACCGAAATGAATCTGTCGTCCGATTGGCGCAATTTTGGCGAAAACAGCGGCGCGTCATTCACAGCCGGTTTGTGGCTCGCCGAGACGTTGGGGCAAATGGCTGAAGCGGGCGTGGCGATGGTGAGCGTGTGGAGCGCGCGCGGCGTTGATTCGCTCGCGCTGGTGAGCGCAAAAGAAGAAATCCGCCGCCCGACGTATTACGCGCTCAAACTGTACGCCGATTATGGCGACCATGTGGTTCCGGCGGCTTCGCAGGTTCAAAATGTAACCGTCCATGCGGCGCGCAATCCGCGTAACGGCAAGACGGTCATAGTGCTGGTCAATCGCGGGTTCGACCAAGCGGATTTTAAACTCGTGTTAAATTCCGGCGAAGAACAAAAAGCGGGCGGCATTTATTTCGATTTGAATTCGCGCCAACGCATGCCCTTTACGCTGCCCGCGCAGAGTATGGCGACGTTGACGCTCGACGAACAATTGCAAGTAACGTACAGCATGTTGTTTGCGCGCGCCATGTACGACGCCGGCCAACCGCCGCTCGAAAATTTTTATCCGTAAAGACAAAAGGTTGATTCCATGATTCGTCACACCCTCATAGACCTGACGCGGCAAGCGATCCTCGCCGCGCAAACCGCCGGCGCGCTGCCCGCGTTTGAGATTCCGCCGATTGAAATCGCGCGGCCGCCGAAACCGGAAATGGGCGATTACTCGTCGCCGCTCGCGTTGAAACTCGCGGCGACGGCAAAACGCGCGCCGCTGCAAATCGCGCAAACAATCGCGCAGTATTTTCCCGCGCACGCGGCGGTTGAAAAGGTGGAAACTGCCGCGCCGGGCTTTGTCAATCTCACGCTCGCGCCCGCGTGGCTCGCCGCGCAGGTGCATGACATTCACGCGCGCGGCGCGCAATTTGGCGACGTGGCTTTGGGCAACGGACAGCGCGTACAGGTGGAACATGTCAGCGCGAATCCGACGGGACCCATGACGGTGGCGTCCGCGCGCAATTTGGCGCTGGGCGATACGTTGGCGCGCATTTTGCGCGCGGCGGGCTATCGCGTGGAAACGGAATATTACGTGAACGACGCCGGTTCGCAGGTGCGTCATCTGGGCGAAAGCATTTACGCCAAATACGCGCAGCAGCTCGGGCGCGACGAACCGTTTCCGTCGGACGGCTACAAGGGCGAATATGTAAATGAGATTGCGCGCGACATTATCGAGCGCGCGGGCGACGCCTATTTGCAGATGGAAAAATCCGAAGCGGTCCGCGCTTTGAAAAAAATCGGCGTCGCCATGATGCTGGAAAAAATTCGGCGGACGTGCGAACGCGCGCACGCGACCTTTAACGTCTGGTTTTCGGAACAGAGTTTGCGCGATTCGGGTTTGCTCGACGAAATTCTTGCCAAGCTGGCGGCGGATGATTTGACGTATGAACAAGATGGCGCGCTCTGGTTCAAAGCGACGGCGTTGGGTTTGGACAAGGACGCGGTCTTGGTGCGCTCGGCGCAGGTGGTGGACGCGGCGGACGAACGCGCCACCTATCTCGCCTCCGATTTGGCGTATGTGTGGAATAAGCTTGCGCAGCGCAATTTTGACCGCGCGATTTATGTGTGGGGCGCGGACCATCAGGGCGATGTGCCGCGCGTGTACGCCGGCGCGCAAGCGTTGGGTCTGGACCCCGCGCGGGTCACGATTATTATTTATCAACTCGTGCGTTTGACGCGCGGCGGCGAAAAAATTCGCATGTCGAAACGCGCGGGCGAATTTGATACGCTCGACGATTTGATGGACGAAGTGGGCGCGGACGCGGTGCGTTTTATGTTAGCCGCCGTGTCGGCGAATGTGCCGATGGATTTTGATTTGGAACTTGCCATCGCGCAGTCAAATGAAAATCCCGTGTATTACGTCCAATACATGCACGCGCGGATTGCGGGCATTTTACGCAACGCGGCAGAGCAGGGTATCGCGCGCGCGGATGCGGACGTCAATTTGTTATCGAGTCCGGCGGAATTGCAGCTTATCAAGCAGATGTTGAAACTCGAAGAAATTGTCGAGTTGGCGGCGAGTAAATTGGAACCGCATCATCTGACGCATTACGCGTTGGATTTGGGCAAAGCGTTCAGCGCGTTTTACGACCACTGTCCCATTTTGCCGCCGAAACAGACGGACGCGGCTTTGACGCAGGCGCGGCTCGCGCTCGCCGTCGCCGCCAAGACGGTTCTCGCGCGCGCGTTGGATTTGGTCGGCGTGAGCGCGCCGGAAACAATGTAGCGAACCGGAAATTGGAAATTCAAAATTGGCGAGCCGTGACAGGCAAGCGCGAATTTCCAATTTTGAATCGAGCGTAGATTTACCGCGTGGAATTTACATTTGGGGTTCTGCTGGGCATCGCGCTGACGCTGGCTATTTTGAGCGTGAGCGCTTGGGTGTGGCTGCGGCGTTCGGGACGCGCGCCGCTGCCCGAGCTGCCCGCGTTGCAGGGCGAGCCGTCTGTGATGGTGATGATGATTGAACCGTTTCTCAATCAGCAATTGCGCGACGCGTTGGCGGCGGAAACGGATGCGGGCGTCAAGAATTTTTTCAATTCAACCAACGCCGCGCGCGCCGCAGCCGAAAATCCATCGGAAGCGAAGGCGGCGCGCGTCAAAATCAAATTGAACGATGCGACGTTGGATGTGCAGACGGGACAGCGCGCGCGATTCTACGCGCAGCTCACGGTGACAATGTGGCATTTTCCGGTGACGCTGCGCCCGGTGGCGGACATGCGTTTCGGCTTGGCGGATGGCCGCGTAAAAATTAGCGTGATGGACGTGCAGCTCGGCGGTTTGCATGTGCCGTACGCGCTGGTGGACCGTTTTGTGAGTCAGGTCGTCCAAACGTCCGAAGCGAAATTGAATCATTCGCTGCTGCAATTGCAGCGCGATACGGGCGTACAATTGGCGGGGATCGAAACGACCGAAGATTTGTTGATTCTGAAATTCGCTGAACCGCGCGCGGCGCGGGAAACGATTGAATCCAAAGGACTGAAATGAGAGCGATACAATTTGGCGCGGCGGGAATTTTTTTACTGTTTGCGCTTGGCTGCGGATTTTTATCCCAGGCGCCGCCCAAGCCGACGTCGCCGCAAAATGCGATTGTCGCGCCGACGGCGCCGCCTACGCTTGCGCCGCTGCCGCCCACCGTTCCCGGCGCGCAAACGTTTGCTCTCGCCGAGAGCGATTTGAATCAACTCTTGAATCAAAACTTGCCGCCGGGCGGCGAGGTCTCGAACGTTGTTTTGGATTTGCACGCGGGCAATACCGCGAACGTGAGCGCCACGCTGCGGCTCAATTCGCTTTCGTTACAACCGAACGCGTTGCTGCGCGCGTCAGTCGCCGATAATCGCATCGCGATTGAGGTGACGCAAGTGCGCGTCGGCGGTTTTGGCGTGCCGAGTAGCATGATTGAACCGCAAATCGCGGAATTGAAAAATATGGCGGAACGCGAATTGAATTCGCAGTTGGCAAAATTGGAAGCGAATACCGGACTCGAACTGCAAGCGTTGGAAACGACCGAGAACGAAATGCGATTATATTTTGCGCCGTGAAAAAATTTGCGTCAAACAAAATCCGTCCGACTCTTGTCGGACGGATTTTTATTTAACCTATCGCGCGATATTTTGCATAACGCGTTTCCATCAACGCGTCCAACGCTTGGGTTTGCAAATTTTGCAGTTCCGTTTCCAAGAAAAGTTTGACCATCCGCGCTGTCGCGTCTACGTCCTGATGCGCGCCGCCCGCGGGTTCTGGAATGATGGCGTCAATAATTTTGCGTTTTAACAAATCGTGCGCGGTGAGATGCAAATGGTCCGCGAGTTCTTGGGCGTGCGCGTCGTCGCCGTACAAAATCGCGGACGCGCCCTCTGGCGTAATGACGGAATAGACCGCGCGCTCGAGCATCAATACGCGGTCGGCTGCCGCCAAGGCGAGCGCGCCGCCGCTGCCGCCTTCGCCAATAATTACTGCCAGCGTCGGCGTGCGCGTTTGCAACATCGTCGCGATGGAATACGCCAGCGCCATGCCGATGCCGCGTTTTTCCGCTTCGTAACCGGGTTCCGCGCCCGGCGTGTCCACAAACGTAATGATGGGCAAATTCCATTTTGCCGCGAGCCGCATTAGGCGTTGCGCTTTACGATATCCTTCCGGTTCCGCGCGGCCCTCGTGGCGCTGCGCGCGCGTTTCGGCATGACCGCGTTCTTGGCCGATGATGACGACGCCTTGCCCATTCAGTTTGGCGATGCCCGCGATGATGGCGGGGTCGTCGCCGTAGAAATGGTCGCCGTGCAATTCGATGAAATCCGTAAAACTGCGCGTGATGTAATCGAGCGTCGTCGGACGCTGCGGATGGCGCGCGAGTTGGATCGTGTCCCAAGACGATGGCGTGAGGGATGGTTGGAGCGTCGGCAAGGATGCGGGCGCGGCGGCGGGCGCGCTCGTTCGCGCCGAGACGTTGCCGAGGATTTTGGAAATGTTGGCGCGCAATGCCGTGCGCGGCACAATGGCGTCCACCATGCCATGTTTCAATAAAAATTCAGCGCGATGCGAATCGGCGGGCAATTTTTGACGCGTGAGAATTTCGACGACGCGGGGGCCCGCGAAACCGATGAGCGCGCGCGGTTCGGCAAAAATGACGTCCGCGAGATTGGCAAAACTGGCATACACGCCGCCGGTGGTCGGATTGGTCAAAAGCGTAATGTAGGGCAAACCGCTTGTTTGGAAGCGATTGACGGCGGAAGCGGTTTTTGCCATTTGCATCAGCGCGTTCATGCCTTCTTGAATGCGCGCGCCGCCGGATGCGGTGACCGCCAGCACGGGCAATTTCTTTGCCAGCGCGCTTTCAAAGGCGCGCGCGATTTTTTCGCCCGTCGCCGCGCCCATCGTGCCGCCGAGAAAACGAAAATCCAGCACAATGAGCATGACGGCGTGCGTTTCGATGGTCGCGTCGCCGATGGTGACCGCTTCGCGCAGACGCGTATCCTGTTTCGCCGCGCGCATCCGTTCCGCGTATTCGCGCCCCTGCGGCTGCGTGATGCCGCGCGGGAGCGTGGTCAAAAATTTTTCGAGTTCGTGAAACGAGTGCGGGTCAACCAGCGTTTGAATGCGGCGCGCCGCGTCGAGCGGAAAATGATGGCCGCAGTTATCGCACACGCGCCACTCGCGATACAGCGGCGCGGTGTGCAAGTCGTACGCGCAACGCGGACAGGGCAGATTATTTTTGCGCCGCAGCCACGTGCGGGCGCGAGCGCGTAAATTTTGACGGGGCGCGGTGTCCAAAGTAATTCGCCTCTCGGTCGAATGAAAAAATTTGGCGCGGCAATTTTATGCGCGCGCCAAATTTTATTTGCCGACCCGAGCGCTATATGACAGAGTCGTCGGCGATTTCTAGCGCGCGGTCAATAATTTCCATCCCTTCGTCCAATTCTTGTTTGGTGATAATGAGCGGCGGATTGACGAGGATATTGTTCCAACGTACAAACGTGTACAAACCATTGTCGCGGAAAAATTTGTTAATGACGCCCATCGCGCCCATCTCGGACGCTTTGGCGTTGAACGGCGCCATCGGTTCGCGCGTCGCGCGATTTTTCACGACCTCGATAATTGAAAACAGGCCGATATAACGCACGTCGCCGACCGAGGGATGTTTGGCTTTGAGTTTTTCGTGCCATTCGCCGAGATATTTGCCCATCTCGCGCGCGCGTTCGATAAGATTGTCTTGTTTATAAACATTGAGACACGCCAACGCCGCCGCGCAGCCCATCGCGTGTCCGCCGTAAGTGAGTCCCGCGTACAACACCTTTTCGTCAAAATAGCTGGCGACCTCTTCGCTTACAATCGTCGCGCCAAGCGGCAGATAGCTGCTCGTCAAACCTTTGGCGACGGACATGATGTCCGGTTCGACGCCCCAATGATCCACCGCGAACCATTCGCCGGTGCGGCCGAAACCGCTCATCACTTCGTCGGCGATAAAGAGGATCTTGTACTTGTCGCACAATTGACGGATGCCTTGCATATAGCCGTCGGGCGGAATGATAATGCCGTTCGTGCCGGTGACCGGCTCCATAATAATCGCCGCGATATTTTGCGCGCCTTCAAATTGAATCGTGTCTTCGACATGATTGAGACAATTCAAATTGCACGCGTCCGCGCCTTCGCACCAGCGACAGCGATAGCGGTACGGGTCCATGACGCGCACGACGCCGGGGATGCCGGGTTCGGCGGGCCAACGGCGCGGGTCGCCGGTCAAGGTCATGGCGCCGGCTGTGCCGCCGTGATACGAGCGATAGCGCGCGATAATTTTATGTTTGCCCGTCACCATGCGCGCGATTTTGATGGCGTTCTCGTTGGATTCTGCGCCGCCGAGCGTGAAAAAAGATTTTTTCAAACGTTTGGGCGTGATTTCGGCAAGCGCTTGGCCCAACTCGCCGCGCACGTCGGTCGCCATGTACGGCGACGCGTACGTTAATTTGGCGGCTTGGTCTTGGATGGCTTTGATGACGCGTTCGTCGCCGTGACCGATGTTGACGCTCATCAATTGCGAATTCATGTCAATATATCGTTTGCCGTCAGTGTCCCAAAAATAGACGCCTTTGGCATGAGCCATGGGGATGGGGTTGTACGCGGCTTGCGCGCTCCATTCAAACAAGGTGTATTCTTTATTGCGCCGAATGATTTCGGCAGTGGACGCGGTCATTACAATTTTCTCCTTGTGTTTTATCCGTTTGCGATAATCCAGCTAACATTGTACGATTTTGGCGCGCGGCGTCAAGCAGCATAAAAAAAGAGCCGCGCGTTCTAGTCGCGCGGCTCGGACCCACAAGGCGAACTGTTCAAATCGCCACGCGCGGATACATGCGCGCGCCCAGCCAGACCATGACGCACATGACCACGCTCAGAACGAGCGCATCCAAACCAACGTGCGCGGGTTCCCAATCGCCTGCCAGCATGAGCGAACGCAGCGCGTCCACCAAATACGTCAAGGGATTCAAAAGCGCGAGAACTTGGAGCCATGGGGGCATGATGGTGAGGGGATAGATGGCGTTGCTGGCAAAGAACAATGGCATGGTCAAGACCTGACCGATGCCCATAAATCGTTCGCGCGTTTTTACCAGGCAGGCGATGATGAGCGAAAAGGTCGAAAAAATGCCCGCGCCGAGAAAGACTAGAATAATTACGCCCGCAATCGCCAGCGGATTCCAATTGAGTTTGACGCCGAGCAGCGCCGACACCACATAAATAATCGCCGCTTGCGACAATGCGCGCACGCCCGCCGACAAAGATTTGCCCAAGACGAGCGAAGCGCGCGGCGCGGGACTCGCCAGAAATTTTTGCAAGATGCCGAGGTCGCGTTCCCAAATGACGGCGATGCCGTAAAAAATAGAAATGAATAATACGCTTTGCGCGAGAATGCCCGGCGCCATGAATTCAATGTATGAGAGATCGCCGGTTGGAATCGCGCGGATTTGCGTGAACACCTGACCAAAAATCAAGAGCCACAAAACGGGCTGCACTGCGCGCGTCAGGAGGTCGGTGGGGTCGTGACTCAATTTGCGGACTTCGAGCTCGGCGATAATGACGCTCGTCCGCACAAAATCCATCCAATGCGTCCACAGATTTTCTCGCGGCAGCGCGACGTTAACCGAGCCGCTGCGCGGTGCGTCGTGTTCGAGCCGTTTCACGATAATTCCCTCCTTCATCCAGCGCCGCGCCGGTGTAATGCGCGAAAACATCGTCCAGCGTGACGCGCTCGCCGTTGAGCGAATTTTTCAATTCCTCTGGCGCGCCGAGCGCGACGATTTTGCCGAGATGCATAATGGCGACGCGTCCGCACAACGCATCGGCTTCTTCCATATAGTGCGTGGTCAATACAATCGTCGTGCCATGCTCGCGCTGTAATTCGGCGATGCGTTCCCAAACGCTTTTGCGCGCGACGGGATCGAGGCCCACCGTCGGTTCGTCCAGAAAAAGAACGCGCGGCGCGTGCAGCATGGCTTGCGCGATTTCCAGACGGCGAATCATGCCGCCCGAATAATTGCGCACCAATTTGTCGCTGGCTTGATGCAAGCCCATAAAATCCAACGCGCGGCGCACATTGCTTTCCCGCGTGTCGCGCGGCAAAGCGTATAGTTTGGCGAAAATCAATAAATTTTCGTATCCCGTCAGCGAGCTGTCGGCGGATAACATTTGCGGCACGTACCCGATGATGCGCCGCACGCGGCTCGCCTGCTGCGTAATATCAAATCCGCCGATGCGCGCGCTGCCGCCGGTCGGCGGCAAAAGCGTTGTCAGCATTTTGATAGTCGTCGTTTTGCCTGCGCCGTTGGGGCCCAACAAGCCAAAGATTTCGCCCGCTGCGACGTTCAGCGTCAAACTATCTACGGCGGTGAATTCGCCGAAACGCCGCGTCAGGTTGTCGGTTTCAAGAACGTTCATGGTTGTCTCGTTTCGGCGCGCGGTTTGGACGTTCGGACAGGAAAACCCGTCGAAGGGTTTCCATCGCCGCGTCAATTTGGTCGAGCTCGCGCGGATTCAGGGGCGCAAAAGTTTTGGTGAGCGCCGCGTGCGTGGCGCGGCGCGCCTGTTCCAGAATGGAGCGCCCGCGCGCGGTCAAAGTCAGCGTAATGCGGCGGCGGTCTATTGCGTCCAATTCGCGCGCGACCAGCTTGCGTTCCACCAACGCGTCCACCAACTTGGACATGGCGGACAGCGAAAGACCGATGTGCGCGCCGAGGTCCGAGAGCGACGCGCCCGCGTGGCGGTCCACAAAAACCAGCGCGCGAAATTGCGTGACGGTCAACTCGGCGCGCTGTGCGCGCATGTGCGTGCGGATGGCGCGCATCACCAGCGGCGTCACCTCCAGCGTTTGCAGCGCGGCTTTTTCCGACCGACTTGGCATATAGTTTCCTCTTTCAACTATTTCTGGATTCAATTATATGCCAAAGCAATAATTTGACAACCGGCGCGATTTAGGCGCTGAATTACATTCTGGCGCCGAGCCACAGCGTGAAAGCATGTCGCGCAAAAATCGAATTTCCGCAAATGTTTGAGGGTTGGGAATATGGCTGCGCGCGGCGCGACAAGGGACAACCAAAACAAAAGCTCCGCGTCCCAAAGGACGCGGAGCGGACAGCAAAACGCGTTTTAGATTTTGGCGCGTTCAGTCGGCGCCGGGCTGCGCGCGGCGCGTTTGTTTGACCTGACTGCGCCGCCGTTTATTTTCGAGACGCCGCGCCTTTTGCGCGCGCGAGGGTTTGGTGGCGCGGCGCGTTTTGGGTTTTTCCAGCGCGCGTTGAATCAAAGCGACGAGCCGCGCGCGCGCGTCCGCGCGATTTTGTTCTTGGGCGCGAAATCGGCGCGCGTCAATCGTAAGAACGCCGTCGGCGGAAATGCGATTCGCGGCGAGTTTCAACAAGCGTTCTTGAACGTCTTGCGGCAGGGAAGAATGTGGCATATCGAAATGCAGTTGTACGGCGGAAGAAACTTTGTTGACGTTCTGTCCGCCGGGACCCGACGCGCACACAAAGGTTTCTCGAATTTCGCTTTCGTCCAGCGCGAGGGTGGGCGTGATTACGAGCATATTTGGCATCAGGCGGTTTTTTCCAAATGCGCGAGCAGCGCGGGCAACGCCGCGAGCCGTTCGATTTTGTAATACCCCGCGTGTCCGTCGGGCGGCGGTTCGGCGCGTTCGTGCAGCCACGTGATTTCGTACGGCACATACACGGCGTGCGCGCCCAATTCCAATACCGGCAAAATATCTGACTTGAGCGAATTGCCGACCATGAGAAAACGCGACGGCGTGAGGCGGTGTGCTTGCAAGACGCGTTCATAACTCGCGCGCGTTTTGTGACTGACGATTTCAATGTGTTGAAAGTATTGGCGCAAACCGGAACGATTGATTTTGGTTTCTTGGTCGAGCAAATCGCCTTTGGTAAGCGCCATCAGCGAATAATCTTGCGCGACCTGCGGAATGGTTTCCGCCACCGTGTCCAAGAGCTCAATGTCGGCGTGCAGCATCTCTTTCGCCATACCAATCAGCGTTTGAATATCGCCGCCTGTAATGCGGCCCTCGGTCAATTCGACGGCGGTTTCAATCATCGAAAGCGCGAACGCTTTGACGCCGTAGCCAAAATGCGCGAGATTGCGCCCTTCGGTTTCGTCGAGGCGCGTTTGAATCCATTGCGGATTGTGATAGCGCGCGAGCAATTCAACAAACCGCGCTTGCGCGTCCACATACAAGCGTTCGGTGTGCCACAACGTATCGTCGGCATCGAACGCAATGACATCGAAACGAGACATGCTAGGATTTCCCGGTTGGCTTCCACGCTTGCCCCGCGCGGTCCAGATAAAATTCCAAAAGATCCGTGCTGTCAGGTTCGTGTCCGAGTTCGGTCAAAATCGCCGCCATTTCGCTGCGATGATGCGCGGAGTGATTTACGCAGTGCAGCATCACTTGCCAGCGCGGCAGCGCGAACGATTGCCCGCGCGTATTGGTCCAGCGTATGGTTTCGTCTAGCGCAGCATCGTCCGCCGCGGCGAAATAGGCGCGGCGTTCCGCGCTCAATGTCGTCCAGTGTTCGCGCAGCGCGTTCACGTCCGGCACGGCTTCGGGCGCAAGCAAACGTTTGGGCGATTCGCCGCGCCAGCGCGCAAACCAGATTTCTTCGGCGCCCAAAATATGTGTGAGCGTGAGATGCGCCGAACCGAAACCGGGCAAAACTTTTTGCGTGAATTGCTCCGCCGTCAATTTTGCGGCGGCATCCAACAGTCGTTCGGTGACCCACTCGCCGTATTCAAAGAGGGAATTGATTTGCGTTTTCATTCGTTACTCTATTTTGTCGTCGAACTCGATACTCATTTGTTTTTGTTTTGGCGATTAAAACGCTGAACGGCAATGTCATACGCTTCGGCAAGCAGCTCGCGCACGCGTTCAAAGGTCGCGTCGCTCGGCGCAAGCACGCACACGAAATTTTGCGGCGCGTATTCGGGATGCGGCATGATAACGTCGAGCGCAGTGTAATCATAATTCTTGACATCCACTTTTGTTTCGCCGAATAACGCTTGAAAAGTTTTTCTGCTGATGCCGATATTGAGCCGATATACGCCGGGACGGTCGAGATTCGAGAGCCGATCATATTCGTTGTCGGACGCGCCGAGTGTGGCGAACGGCAACATGCGCTCGGTTTTGTAAAAGAAAAAGGCGTAACCAAAATTTTCCGTCGTTTCCACATCGGGAAAGGTTTTGGCGATGTATTCGATTACGGAGGATTCGTTCAGCATAGTGTGCTTGAAAATTGGCCACAGATGCCACAGATTGCACGGCCAAGCCACACATTCATGTTACCTGTGAAAGCGGTGGTCCAAGAATTTTTATTCGAATACAAACCAACAGCTTTCGTTGCGTAATCGGGAGGACGAACCTCTTCAAAGAAATGTAACACATGCTCCGCGCAATCCGCCGCCCACAGCGCGAGCAGCTGATGGTCAGCGTCCTGGAGTGTGCCGCCGCGACGAAGCGTAATGAATCTGGGGTCGCGCTTTTTGGGTAAAATCATTGGTTTGCTCCAGTGTGTTCCATCGTAGGTGACGTTGTGGCTTGGCAATTTTCATAGTCGCGAAGGCGTTGTGACAATCCTTGCTGAAACTCTTGCTCCGTCATGGCAACTAAATTACCGCCGGTAAAAAATGGATCAGCAGTTACATCTTCAAGCGCAAAGGGGGGTAAAACAACTTGGTCGGCTTCCGACTGATTCTCCAATTCAATTTCTGCCAAAATCAATCCGTGATGGCGACCTTCAAAAACATCAATACTAAACGTGCGACTTGACGCCCTGTGCGAGTAACGCCTTTTCTGCAAGACCTTTGCCTCTAAAACTTTTAAATGGTTATATTCCGCTTCGGTCAGGTATAGATTGGTAATCGTGGTTTCGTATGGCTTTTGG